>Ga0138256_10000560_pt1 | contig 40771 bp, 61 predicted proteins | sample KNB2016incub_MG_FD_105486 | JGI IMG/M metagenome (GOLD analysis project Ga0138256, IMG submission 105486) | Active sludge microbial communities from wastewater in Klosterneuburg, Austria - KNB2014incub_MG | ecosystem: Engineered > WWTP > Activated sludge > Unclassified | place: Austria... | reverse complement strand
TTGAGCACCGAGTTTAGAGCGTTCACCAAGTAGTGCAGTACCGAGTTGTGTCTGTAGGTCTACTGGCATGCTAGAACGAAGCACACCACGTGCTCCTGCTGATTCAAGTATATTCTGTGTTTCAGTAGCACGTTGGCCTTCAAGACCCTGGAATAATGTCTGGTAGAGCTGTTGGATAGCAGGGATCTGAGATTGCAGAGCCTGTTCCTGTTGCTGGTAGATCGGTGCTACTTGTGCTGTTGCCTCATCCACGAATCGTTGTGCCATTTTATTTGTTTTTCCTTTTAAGTAACTACGCTTGATTATAGCCTAGTGTATTGACAAAAGTAAATATACGGTCTAGCAGTCGTACTGAGAGGCGAGAGTGTTGTACTGTACCTGTATTCTATCTTTTGCAGGTCGAAGTGTACGACTTAGGTAATCTTCTAGCCAATACTCTAGTGTAACCCATTCTGGTATAGCATTAACTGACTTACGAGCGTTGTATAGTTCTGTAAGTTCAACGGTACGTTTTGCAATAAGACCATCATACTCATTTAATTGAGTTTGTAGGGGTGCTAGAGCAGTATTTTTATCTCCAACGCACTTTGTGTCTGGTGGTGGTACTTGTGGGGCTTCTACGGGCTCTGGTGGGGTCACAGGTGGTGTTGATGGCTGTTCTGCTACTGGTGTCTCGGTAGCTGGCTTTGCTGGCCATGGTGTCACCTTAGATTCGATTGTTACTGGTATCTGGCGAGTTTCCTCACTAGGTTGGTTAACAGCCATTAGGCTACCTCCCGTTATCAATGTTAGTACTATTGCTGTTCCGATTATTTTCCTCTTCATATTGATGAGCTTATCATAGCTATGGTTATATGTCAAGTACTAAATGGTGTATCAAAGACGTAAATAGTAAAGTCATAGGTCTGACTAGACAGTGCAGCAGGGGCACCAGTATTGTTAGAAACAAATATCTCAATACGAAGTACGTTAGCTGAAGGGTTATAGACAGATATGTTTGCGTTACCACTTGCCCATGTGAGATCTCTGAGTATGATACTGTTATTAGCTATCCTGCGAGAGTAGGCACCACTTCGCTGGTAATAGACCTCAAAGACAGCTTGATCTCTTGTAATGGCTATATCTGTGGTGAACTGCAAAGCATCAAAAGCTGGCACAGTGCCAGACAGTACCACTGATGCGGTTTTCTTTTCTCTATTCTTAAAAGCCTCATGGAATGAAGAAAGTATTACGTCGTCTAGTCTTATGCTACCCATCGTAGTACACCACGTACCAAACTCTCGTCGCTGGGCTAGTAATGCCACCATACGAGTCAATTACTAAAGTTGTATCGGTAACGCTAACATCTGCTTCCACCATAGCTAAATCATACACCCAATAGTTGCTGATTCCACCACCATAGTTAGCCAGCCACACCTCGCCAGTTTTCATTTCGTTGTAGACCCTAACTGTCGGCTTGTAACCTAGATTATGGGTGATAGTGTTGGTTACTGCTAGTGTAGCTGCTGGTATGGTAAGCACACCCTGGAAAGCTACCTTCTGGTAATTGAGTCGGCTGTCAAAGGTGATGTTAGATGTACTGCCGACGGTTGGTGGTACTAATGGGTTAGTCGTGTCGTAGTCATCGATCCAGAAGGCTACAACCCTATAGTAAATGGTACCGACACTCGCAGCACTCAGAACGTATATATGCGTAGTCGTAGAGTAAGATATAGCGTATTGGTTAGCTGAGTTACCATCTTGCCAGTTTGTGCCATCAGATGATGTCTGTAGCTTAGTAAAGACTGGTCTGGTTAGGCCGTGAGCGACGGTAGTGTAGGCTATATATCCGCCTAGCTGTGGTGCGGTGTTGGTGTCGAAGCTACCAGAATATACCCCGACAATCTTATCGGTTTGATACGAGGTGCTGAAGGCTATATTTTGTTGATTAACTAAAGACACTTAGTACGTCCACATCTTCTCTCGTCATAACAATACCAGTGTCACCATCTGGCAGTACCCCTATGATGATGCGGTTTGTCCCTGCGTTATCCTTATAAACATCTGTTCGCTTTTCGTTCGATATACTCCTACCCCATTCGTTCATCTGCTTGGCTAGACTCTGAATCTGAGCATCTGTATCACCAGCATTTATACCGCTAGTACGGATCTCTGGAAGTATTGGCATCTACGTCAATCTCCTCATTCTCGCTGTAGCCTGAATTGCTAAGACTTCTATACCCTCATCATAACCAGACTGCTCAATTCTAAACTTAAAGTATTTGCCTATTCCTTGGAACTCGGCTACTCGGCTAGTAATAAGGGCACCATCGCTACTCCATGAATCAACATCCCACTCGGCTACGTCCCATAGAGATGAGCTACCAGGGCTGAGGTTAATGTCTGATCCTGTAGTGGTGTTCTCAGATATGTTCTGTAGCTGTGTAACGGTCATATCCCAGTCGCCAAGAGCTAGTTGCTGTATGTAGAACTTCTTAATAGCCTTATCGTTAATGCCTGAGTCAAAGCTTAGTGAAGGAGTATCATAGAGTGTATCAATCTCATAGCCAGCATCATTACCGCCAGTGTCCCATAGGTATATATTGCCAGTAGCAGAAGAGCCGAAATAGATTTCACCGTGGTCATCACCACCGATCCAGTTAGAAAAGCTGTTCATGTGTAGGTGATCCATGTGTCCCCATACACCACCCGTCAGGTCGTAAAACAGTGCTTCGGCGTTATGAGCATCACCACCAGGTGTGTAGCTAATAAGGTACTTGTTCTCCCATAGCGTGGCTGCAGGGCTTGTTGTGCTTGCCCAGGAGCTGATAGTAGTGTTAACAGCCTTATCTGATATGTTCTTGAGGTTTGTACCGTCAAACATATAGATGCCTCTGTCTGATTGGAAGATCAGTACATCATCCCATTCAACCAGCGTTCGGTTGTTAATCATACCAATCTCGTTCGTGATGTTACGAAGCTCGAAGTTAGCTGGTGAGTTACCGTAGATTGCCCAGATAGCCCGACGTTGGAATACGAAGAGTGCGTTACCTAGAGCGTATAGACCAGTACCTGTATCACCCTTACCAGCTGGAACGTTAATGACACCTGAGTTGTTAGTAGTATCAAAGTCATTGAAGTGATCCTCAGTAACTGAGGTGTCTAGTACTGAGAAGTTAATCTGGTTATTGGTTAGTGTCCAGACACGGTTTTGAAAGGCAGCGATAGCCTGTGGTGTTGGTACGGTTACACCGCCAGTAGTACTTAGTTTGCCCATAACTTCACCCCATGGAGAGATAGCATAGGTCTGTCCTGAGGCCGTAGAGCCCTTGTAAGCGGTTTCGACTGTTAGACTGGTTGCACCACCTATAGCAGTAATACGATACCACTTGCTGTCTGGTAGCTTAATATACTCACCAACTTCAGCGTTAGTAGATGTATTCCAAGATGTACCCGATCCAGTAACGGTAGCAGAGTCAACGGTTACAGAGATTGTACCAGTGGAGTAGTTAGCATTAGTTGAACCACGATACTTTTTGATCTGGCTGTCGCTGTCGATTACCAGTAGGGTGTCGTTCACTGATATAAAGTCGAGTTGGTTAGCACTGTTGAACGCTACGCCTGAAGGTAGTGTGATAGCTGTCATGGCACCTGTGTTGTCTGTACCTCTATAGATAGTTGATCCGAACTTAGCTAGTAGCTGGGCGGTGCTACTTGGTTTGTAATAGCGGATAAGACCTGTGTTAGCTACGTCGCCACCACTGTAGACAACAAACTTCATGTCTTTGTTAGTATCCGATGTCCAGTTCTCGCCTGTATCGCTTGAAGTATATAGGTTGCCATTAGCATAGGCTGTGCCAGTGTAGTGTACTTCTACATCATTAACTGTCTGGGTAGATCCTCTAACGAATGGCTTTACTACAATGGCGTAGGTTGTCGCAGCACTCAGAGCCACTGGGTGCTTGAATATGAACTTATAAGCTGTCTCAGATGTGCCAGAAACTAGCAGTATCGGGCCTTGGCCATTAGTTAGCAGGGTAGTCGGTACACCAGCAGTCGTTGACCATAGCTCACAGCGTACATACTGTTCCTCACCAGAGTTGACCATAGCAAGGTATAGATTGACCTGTGTGGCGTTTATAGCACCAGACGGTACAAATGTCTGTGCAACAAAGGTTGCTGTGGTTGTTACGTTTGAAGAGCCTGTAGAAGCTCCTGTGTTGGCTTGATCTGAGGCAATACCAACAACGTCAGCGTTATAGAGTGTATAGCCGTTTCTAGTCTTTATAGAGCCTGTCTGGTTATATATAACGTTACTTACGTTTGGTGTCTGGTTAGGTTGTAGCTTAGATTCGTGAGCATCAGTAATAAGACCACCTACGAAGCTATACTCAGCAACGCTTTCTTCCTTCCTGTTACTGAAGTTCATTTTCTGTTGGAATGATACAGGCATTAGGCCTCCTAAATATCCGTCCAGTTATAGTAGTCAGCTGGCCCCATTATGCGGAACGATCCGCTGTCTGTGGGTTGAGTGAGTAGGTTCATACGAGCCTTAACAATAAACTGTTCGTATTCGTTAGAAGCCTTGATAGCAAGGTCTGGGTCACTGTTAAAGTCATGTTCTTTAGATAGGGCATACTGCACAAGCGATTCCCGATAACCGACAGGTATTACTGGTTCGTCTGCATCTGCACTTAGCTCTGTTGGTACGAGATAATAATCAACGGCCACGCTGTCTGTACCGTTAGGTACTGGCCAGAAGCCTATTTTGCCACCTTTTAGGTAGTATCGGCTAGGTAGTGCTTGACCCTGAGAATCTAAGTCTGGTTGGTCTGCTCGAAGTTGATTAAATGGCCAGTAGATAAGTTTGCCAGAACTGGCACCCTGTATACTGACACTAATAATGTTTTGTAGGTCTATGTCTGCGAAGTTAGTGACTAGATCATATTCCTGCGTACCTTGTACGAGTGAGATCGTTCCAGTCTTTTCACGGAATGGCCACAACTCTCTTAGCACGAAATCGTAGTAACCCATGTTTATCCAGTTTTTAACACGGTTTCTAGTAGTAGAATCTGATTTGCTTATCAGATCTAGTACCCTGTCCTGTTGCTCTTTGTATGTATTTGCAGCTGCCATCTTTGTTTTCCTTGTTTGTCTAGGGTTATTATAGCACTTTTCGTTTTTGTAGTTTACTGGCTTTCTGGCAAGGGGAACTCATCTAATATACCCATAGCCAACTCCCCCAACTTATCCGCCGACTCCAACATAGCTTCAGCACGTTTTCTAAGATCAGCTTCTTGCCCTCTGAGCGCCTGATACTGTACAAAACGGTTATTCGGTAGCCAGTAGGGGTATTCATTCACCACACGCCTCAATACAGACCCGTTCAGCAGTCCGCACAATCATACGCCCGACAGATTCAAGCACCCATTTGTGAGGTACTTGCTCAAAATCTGGATCACAGCCTGTTAGATCAAAGTGTTGCATATCATCTGGTAGTAACGCTTGCATTTCTCTAGCATCTTCAACATGATCTGATAAGTAGACGTATGTTTGGGGCATATCTAGTAGTACACCGTCTAGCAGATCGTTATCATAACCAAGTGAATAGGCTTCAAACTCTGTTGGTTCACCGTTAATCCGTAATATCATGGTAGCCTTCTTGGATATATCCAGTTTGTAATATTATATGTCGTCCGATACGGTGTGCTAATCTATCCCTGCTACCGAGTAAGTGTTCAGCTAGGTATAAGTGAGCTAATACAGGGTCAGTCACGTTCTGATCTGTTAAATCCTCTAATAAACACAAAGCCCCGATTGCGATGTCGGGGCGTGGTCGTGGTAACAATGGTAATTCAGCGTGTAGATCTTGGTGTACTGGTTTTTCTAACGGAGTCACTACAAGAGGGTGTTGGCGTAGTTGCCTCAGTATTGGGGTACGATACCATGCCCTGTTATAGAAGGTATGGTGGCGTGAAGTTTCCACATCAATACTCGCCCATATCTGACCAGCGACCACCTGGTTCATCAAACGGCAGCTCTGGTTGATTATCCAATGCCTCGTCGAGCATCACAGAAGCCCCTCTGTTGTGTTCACTAAGACATAGCTCTACATGTCTACCAGCATTCCAAACACCGCTTAGAAACGCTCCTGCACGTTCACGAAGTGCTTTGATATCTACTATCTTAAACTCTGGCCACTGTTGTTCCATGATTGCTCCTTGGTAATCTAGCCCAATACACCGCCACTAAGCGATTATTTAGTCTTTGTGAACTTCGTAACTGTTTTCTACGCCTTGTGCTTGTCGGCTGTTTGTCCGATGGTCAAGCCAGTGTAGTGCTTCTTCGAGCTTAGTGATTGCTAGAGAGTTTTCTCTGCATCTAAACTTTGTACTATTAAAGAACTCAAGTCTTTGAATGGCTGCGGTTATAACATCTTCTACAAATGCTCCGTTTCTGCCACCAGCTATGATTCCGTCTTGCCAGTTGATCTGCAAGCCAGTGCTAGTAGTTTCGCCACCTGTGGGGTTGTTGTTTTCATCTGTTTTGAATTGTGATTTCACATCATCTGATTTATTCATACTTACTCCTTACTTGAGTGGCGGTAGGCTGGGCTAGATTGTTAATGTGCTTTATAAACTACTCACCAAATATTGCGTCTACTAAATCTTCGGCTTCATTTTCAACTGTCCGAACAAGGTTGCCTAAAAATCCCATACTATTTCCCCTGTCGGTTCTGCAAATAAGCAACTACACCAGCAATCACAGCTACGATTGCTCCTGTGCCAACAGTATTGCCCTCTACAAAGTCTTTTACTTCTGGAAGTGTTAAAACACCAAGTAATACTGGTAGCCATGCTACAAGCACCTGATATGCGGTTCTAACACCTTTACCTTTTGCGGTATTTTTGAATTCTTCTTTCATAATTACTCCTTACAATCTTCTAATGAATTTGGGTACTTGTCGCAGAAATTTACTAGCCTGTCGACCACAGGTGAATAGTAAATGAGCGTTGCGGTTAATACGAAAATGAATATAGCCATGAATATCAGCAAGGCTAGGAATATCTTTGTCATCTCTTTAGTAGACCTTTCACGAACTCCACTAACCATTTAGCGAAGCCACTGGCTTGATCTATTTGTTTACTGTCGGCACTACGCTCTTTCAAGAGACGTTCGGTTTCAGCCTTCTCTTTTTCAGCCAGCACTTGTGCATCTGCTACTTGCTGTTTGAGAGCTTCTATTTCAGCTTTTGTTGGGCGAGTAGATAAATCATTCACTTGAGCCTGTAACTCTGCTAGGCGAGCGTTCTGGTTGCGTAGGGCGGCATCTCTAGCGTTGATCTCACCTTGTGCATCGTTTAAGAAGTTGGCGAAGGTTCGTTTACCTGCTGTACCGTCAATTTCACCTTGTGATGCACCACTGTTCGGGCGTAACATTTTGTATATTTTAGTTGCTTGATCTGCGTTTGCTATCATTTCATCTCCTTGTGCTTCAGCACTAAATGTTGGTCGTAAAAAGCCCACTACTCTAGGGTTCGTATAATTGTGTGTAACTACGGCTGCTGGACTACCCACAGTTGAATTAGCACCAAACCAGTTCTGATCGACTGATCTAAAGTTGTTTAGGTTAGCGTCTAGCACTACCCCGATATGTCCGTAGGGGTTACCACTCCATGCACCCCAGACAACAATGTCACCAGCTTGCGGTAAGAAAGTTGGAGTGTTGGCTAGTTTTTGCCAGTAGGGGTCTTGAGCTAGTGTCCAGGTGGCGTTAGCGTTTGATGGTTTTAGAGGGTGCCCCATAAACCCTGCGTAAGCGTTGGCATAATCTTTACACTGCGCTCCGTAGTAACCATCGGTGTCGTAGCGTTTGCCGATTGATGCCTGTATCCACTGTTTTGCCTGTAGTTGTGTTGGCATATTACCCCTTTGTAAATATTTTATACATCGCAACAATGTTGATAATTGCAGATGCGGTTAACCCTACCCACAAGATCGTATCTCGAAAGACCTTCTTGTTTTTGAGGTCGTGGACATCGTCTCGCAGCTCTTTAATTTCTTGCTTGAGTGCTTGAGATTCTTCTTTAGTAACGTACTCTTTTTTGAAGTCCGCAAGCTGACTTTTAATCTCATCTAGTCGGTAGATGATTAGGTCGTTATTTATGTCTGATGGTTTTGGTTCTGACATTATTTAAGCCCCAAGTATTTACTGACTGTTAATACCTTCTTCAAGAAGTACCCGAAACTACCAGATACCGTATGTGCAGATAGTGCTTCATCCCACACCCCACCCAAACTTGGTACGGTTGCGATAGCTGGGGCAACAGGTAGTCCATCTGCCCATAGGTCAAGGTTTCCAAGGTCTACTGCTACGCCAGCAGGGTAAGCTATGTTTACGTCATCAAGATAGAAGTAGCGGTTTGTACCAGTAGCGTCAGTTGCACCTGTAATCTTCATTTCCACCTGTCCAAAACTTGTGGCAGGGGTAAACGTCACCGCCAGTTGTTGCCATGCCCCTGCGGATGCGGCTGCGACAGCGGATATCTCAGTCCCGTTATCGTAGGTTACGGTTAGGGTTGGCTTGGTGTGTGTGCCAGCGTAGTAGGCTGCGTTGTTGATGTAGACCCAGACAGATATGGTCATGGTCTTGGTATCTATATCACCCGTTGGGATAGTCTGTTCCCAGTGCATGAGGTACGGTGAGTAGATAGGCTCAAACCGCATTGCAAAACCCCCAGAGGTTCTTACGGTGGTGTCGGTTAGCCCTGCACCCGTTCTGACGATTGTCCCGTATGGCATGTGTGTAAAATCGGTGTTAGCCACTTCGTCATAAGTCTGGAAGCGAATCTTTGCACCGTCCGCCCCCTCAGTAACGTTCTGGGTTGGGGACATTGATGCGCCTATTTGTGGGTTGTCTATCACGAAGTCAGCAGCGTAAGGTGAGTACCCAGCAAACCCGACATAGATGTAGCTTATCGTTGCCTCTAGCCCGTACTTCTCATTGGTACACCTGTTGTTAATAATTGCCCCAAAGTTCCAAAAGGCTCTTGTCGAGCGTTCGTGTTGGTTATTAGTCCATGTAACATTACCCAGTACCCCGTCATTACGGATAGTTCCGCTTGCTGCACCCCAGAAGTAGTTGTCTGAGAAAGTAGAGTTGTAGATACCCGATGAGCTCTGGAGTGGGTAGGATGAAGCGTTATAGAAGTAATTGCCGTCAAGTGTGATGTTCTGGATTCTCGTGAAGCCTAGAATACCCCCTGTGAGGAATATATTATCAACAATGGTCTTGAGTGGGAGAACTGGGCCATAGAATGTTCCGACAAGGTTTGTCCTAAAGAAGTGGTTGCGCTGGATAGTCATAGCTTTGGTGTTGTCCCAGCTACATGAACCAAGGGTTGTCACGCTTGTGGTGACACTACCGTTTGTGAGCGCACAATCCTCTATCGTTATGTCCCCTATATTAGCCGATGAGTCGTACCATTGGCTTGTACCGTTTGAGGTTGAACAATAGAAGCCTGTAATCAGCACACCACTAAAAATGAGGCTGTTAGCAGCGTTGAGATACTGAATGATAGTTGCGGTATGGGTTGTCTCAAACTTGATTCCATATCTGTTGAGGTTGAACACATGGCCACCAGACTTTCGGGCGTTGGTAGATATGTTTGGTGATACTGCTATAGCTGTTCCAGCAATCGTGCTTATTGTGTAGGGGACTGCCTCAGCAATAGAACCAGCTAAGTCAGCTTTGCAAATGGCTATCTGGTCGTTCACCGCCCAGCCTGTCGAGGTCGAGGTCACGATGTTCGGTTGTGCAGCAGCAGCGTCAGAGGCTAGGGTTGTCGAGCGAGTTGTTGGGATTTCACCGTACATCTGGACGTTCATTCTACCGATAACGGTAGCGTTGTTGGCGTTGCCACCCATACTCAGACCTGAGTTGGTAGCCGTACCAGCAGTAGCAGCAATCACTTTGACTATGGCTTGTTGGGCAAACGGTATGCGGTTAGAGGAGTCTCCCACATGGAAGCCAGAGTGTGCGCCAAAGACAAAGAAGCCGTTTATCGTCATGGTATAACTAGCAGCAGGAGTTGAGTCCCAGACTATCATGCCATTGGCGGTGTAATCACCCGTACTACCCGTACAAGCAATACCGCAGATAGAGTTGGTTGAATCACCAGTCGAGAGTAAGCCGTTAAACTGACAGGTCATATCAACTGTCACCACGTCTTTCGCTATCAGCACATCATTGGTGGCGTAACTGACAGCGGTATCACACCACGTCACATAGGCAATGGCTGTACCGTTTGAGGTTCGTAGCGACCAGTTGTTTGTCCCTGCGCCCTGCGAGATACTAAACCGCCACTTAGAAGCGGTGGTGTCTACAGCGTAGGGAGTCCCGAATATAAACGGTTGAATCCATGTCGCCTGCGTGTTGGCTGCCACTGAGTTGCTTATTTGTGCAGCCGTCAAGGTCTTAGTTGCTCGGTCAGTCCAAACGCTTGCCACGTTTTCTTGTAGGACTACGGTTACATCTTTGTTCACATGGCTAGAAGCTGCGAGGTGCAAGATAATCCCCTGACAGTTTCCAGCATTGGCAAAGGTGACATCAAGTGTTCTGGTGCTGGATAGGGCAAGCATGGTCGTGCTATAGGGCGAAAGGTTATACGCTTCGGCTCGGTAGAAGCCACTTGCTGTTGCGAGCGTGGTTGCTCCGTTTGATACGATAACTGCCATTAGATAGTCTCCTCATACGCATCACACACAGCCTGAGCGAGTGCGGTTAGTTCTATTTTGCCGTCACCAACTTCACCACCAGTTGCTAAGTCTGGTACAACAATCTCACTACCGTTGCTCATATCCCAGGTAATACTTGGTTGCATAGTAGGATCGTCTAGATTGTGGTATCTGCGGTTTATAGGTTTCATGAGTAACTCACAGTCGTGGCACGGTTATCCCAGACCTGAGTAAAGCCAGCACTATCCGCCCAAGTAATGCTCATACCTGTAGTTTCATCAACCTTCTGTATCTGCCAGACTGCTGAACTGGTAGCTGAACCGATTGCAGCTTTGCCTACATAGGTGACGTTTGTGGTGGTGTAATCGTCTAGGAGGGTTTTGTAGGTACTCAGTGTTGTAGGGTTATAATTATACCACTCACCATCTACTGGATCTTGGTAACGCATGATAACACGCTTGGCATTTGCATCGTTATTGTGCTCTCTCTGATCGAGAGCTTTGCTACCTTCGCTTTGATTGTCGTAGTCTGCCATATTTTTGTCTCTATAACTTTTGTATTTCTTTTAGTAACCTAGTCCTTATTTTAGCAAGAGTTTGCTCATCTACATACTCCTCTAGCAATTCTGGTGGGAATGTATACTTCTTTCCGCTATTTGTATATGTTAACTGAATCTGTAACATCTTTAAGCTGTTCCTTTATTCGTCCTTCTTGTATCCGTAGGTTCACGTAGCGGTAAAGCTTATCAAGGCGTGTTTCACCGAGTTTTGGGGCACCTAGTGTCTGCTCAAGGTTTATAACTTCCCAGATAACGTCTGACATCTGTCTCTCTGGGCCAAGTTGCTTTGCGTATGACCAGATAGCAGATAGCTTATCGTTCTCGTCTTTAGTTGGGGAAGTGATGTTAAACCGTTCAGCAATAGCTAGATGTTCAACCTGCGTATGTGCGGTTGACGTAGGCGTTTTGATTGCTGGCTCTGTTGGGTTAACTGTTTCTATTTGTATGTCCATACTACCCCTATTCTATCACTGACTGCATTATTTTGAGTAACTGCTCGGTACTGCGTTGCCACGTTGGGTATTCGTTACTGGCTAACTGCTCTCGTAAAGCCTGTTTCCTATCCTCGTCACCCAGTAGTGAAGTTAGGTTAGAATACAAACTGAACTCGTCTTCACAGGCTACACCAGCCCTAACAGTTTCCTGTAACGCCATAGTTGGGAAGTAGACTGGTATTGCCCCTGCTGCCTGTGCCTTTATACCAGTAATGCAGTATAGCTCGCCACCGTTAGCTGGATGCACCCATATATCGCTAGTACGGTATAGTTCGTTCATCTCCTCGTTAGTAAAGTCGCCACATATAGTGTTTGGTGTTGGTATGTAGCCACCATAGGTTACATAAAGCTCTGCATCTGGGTGTCGCTCTACCACAGATGGCCAGACTAGCTCTAGTGTCTCCAACCCTCTGTCGGGTGATGAGGCATACAAGCAACGTTTCGGTACTTTCTTTTCTGGGTATATCTGCGTCTCGTCATAACCAAGCGGTACAGTATACAGGTTATCGTGATGGGTGTTTGTGGTCTGTTTGGCGAACTCTGTTAGTACAGCCACCGCATCGAAATCTGATAGGTCTGGGTTATCGGTCAGCGAACTGTAGTAGACTGTTTTGCCCTGTGGTTTGAACTCTGGGTAGTTGACGTTAACCGTTACGTCTCCTGGTTCGTACTCGCTGTGATCCCGATACTCTACCCCACAGTGAATACCGTGCTTGCCGTTGTGAAAGACTGAAACATCGTGACCCATAGCTACTAAACGCTTTGACCACTCAATTACAGCCTCCTCACTACCACCGACACGTTTATCCCACGGAGACCAGCCATCGTTAATGTGTATATAGTTGACTATGAAACTAATCTTCATTTAGTCTAAGTCTCCCCAGATCTGTTGATAGATAACCTTAGCCTTCTCGTACTCGTAGTCTACGGTGTCTACTACTTGGTATGTGGCCTTGGCTTTATGTTCTATGACCATTGAGTTGTTACGAGCTACAGCTATTTGCTTCTGTTGAGCCCTCTTCCACATATCTAGGTCGGTAAAGTAGCCACGGAATGCTTCATTAAAACCACCTAGAGTTTCGTAGGCGTGTCTGGTCATAGCCAGTAAACAGCCAAACTTGGCATCACGTTCTAGCTTCTCGGCTAAACGTTTGTCCAGTTGGTCGCTACTCCAACAGGTTGCAATATCATACCCCACGTATAACGGGAATAGAAGCTCTGTAAGCCAGTTTTGGTGAAAAGTTAGGTCGTTATTGCCTATAACCAATATCTCGCCTTGTGCGGTCTGTAAACCAGTGTTAACAGCCCTTGAATAACCACTGTTCTCATTCATGTGTATTACTTTGCCGTTACGAGATAGTTCATAGGGTTCTGGCGAGCCATCATCTACTATTATTAGTTCTACGTTGCTACTTGGTGTGGTGGCGAAAAAACTACTCACACACTCGTCTGTCATTTGTTTTAAGTTTTTGTTTGCGATGTAAACAGGAATTATAACGCTAATTCTTGTAGAGTCTTGCATAAAGATTCTCCTCGCACTTATATATTGATGATTGCCAAGGCAGTCGCTCAACCCTCAAGCCCACCGCTTCAGCGTGTTTTTTTATTCGATCAAAGTTCCAGGGGTTTCGATGTATAGATGCCGCATTATGTTCCCAGTCCGTGTAGCGGTCTTTGTCCCACGGTCTGTAGTATTCACCTACTAGGTTATACACAGTGTTATCGGTAATCTCACCAGTATCTACGATGCGTTTTGCGATCACATCAATGTCTGGCGTTTCAATATCAGCAAAACCACTAGGCTCTAGTAGTCGGTATATTTCACGGAAGATGTCCTCACTCTTGTTATACGGTACGTGCTCTATAACCTGTATACACTTTATCTCGCTAACAGTACCGTCGTGGAATGGTGTGTCACAGATGTCAGCCTGTATGTCAGCAGTCGTGTCGTAAAGATCGACGTTTACAAAACCATCAAACCTTACGTCACCAGATCCAAGATTAAGCTTAATCATAACTTTCTCGCAATAATATAGTGCTCACCGCCAGAAGTTACTGCTTCAACTGTTTCACAATCAGCTGGCAATAAGTCTTCTGGTGAATCGAAGGTTGCGTGGTGTACTGAGTGTACTCGGTCATCTGCTGGTACCTCAATATATGCATAGCCACCCTTAACTAGTTTCTGTCCTATTAAGTTAAGAATATCGGCAGGGTTTGGCACGTGCTCTAGGGCGTGGTGGCAGAAGATAGCTGGTATAGACCCGTTCTTTTGCTTCTTTAGGTAGCTAACCATGTCATCACAGACCGTCTTGCCAGGGTGCTTCTCAAGCTTAACTTCGTTGATGTCCACACCGATATAGGGAACTTTACCAACAAACTTGTAGGCTGCACCATCGCCACAGCCAAGATCGACTAGCTGTTTGGGTGTAATGTGTCTGAATAGGCGTTCTACACCGTCCTTAGAACTTTGCTGGAATGATGTCTCTGCTTCAAACGTATAGTCTTTGAGTTGTTGCTCAATAGACTCTTCTGTACTAATTTGTGCGGTTGTTATGGCCATAGGTTTAACTCCTTTAGTTCTGGTGGTAACTTTGCTGGGATCAGCTTGTGCAGGGTGTCTGGTGTCACTGGGTGAACATCCTCTCGCTTATCTGCTAACCATACATCGTTATACCACTGTTTAATATCAAAATCGTGAGCGTGGGCGTAGTGACTGATCTTACTCCATACTTCGGCATCGGTTTTCGCCCAACTAAAATGGTGTAGCCATATAGGTGCTACCTCGTACTGGCTACCGACTACTCGTTTGTCTACAAATTGCACACTTGGGCGTACAGCTATCAGCATAGGGTAGTCTTTAGGTGGGTCTGCAACTAAGCCGTTCTTCCAGTAGGTGTACTGGCCTTCTACAATTAAAGCCTCTGCTTTAGTATGCTCAAGTGTCTTGCGTAGTATCTCCCAGTTCTCGTTATCTAGGTACTCGTCAGGGTCTAAGACAATGACCCAGTCTTTGTCTTGGTGTAGTGCCTGACCTGTGTTACGTTGGCTCTCTTCGTTTTCCCAGTAGGCTTGAATAACCCGTGCGTAAGGTTCTGCTAACTGGGCTGTCTTATCATCGCTAACAGGTTCGCCGAACCACGGTTCAGTTGAATTGAGTACGATCTTTTCATCTACCCAATCTGGTATGTGTTTGAGATGGGGCACAATCATCCGTGGCTCGTTATATGCCACACAAACAGTGCCAACACGCATTAGAAGTTCTCCGTCCAGCGTTTAGCAATAGTGTCCCAGTCGTGGTGCGACACGTCGAGCTTATTGCGGATAGCTTCTTTGCGTTCCTCGTCTTTCAACAGTTCTACTAATTCAGTCTGGAACTTGTCCTTGTTATCTGCTATGTCGCCACTAATCAACACACCTTGATTGCGTTCTTTTAGAACAGCGTAGTCAGTAGTGATAGGTACACACTTAGCAGCCATAGCTTTTGTTGCGGTTATACAGTCGATCTCTGGGAAGGATGTTGGATAAGCCCACACGTCAGCTTTGCAGTATAGTTTAGCCACCTCGTTACTTGGTAGCCGTCCATGTTCAGTGATGCCCTTTTGGCCCATTAAATAGGTCATCTTAGCTTTCCAGTCTCGCCCTCGGCTAGTCTTTCCGAATGGTGTCTTGTCAAACAAGTTGAAACCGTAAGCTATGTCTAGGGTGGCACTTGGTACTTGCTCGATAACAGATGGCCACATTTCCAGTAAGTTCTCTAGGCCTCGGTCATAACTTGATGTCCAAACTAGATTGTTCTTTTCTTTCTCAGGCAAGTCTGCGAACTGATCCATATCTATGCCATTTGGTACGATCTGGAAGAAGTCATCACCTACCTTTGGTAGCAAACTACGGTGGTACTCGCTCTTAGCCATGACAGTAACGTTCTTAAGGCTCTCCTCGGTAAAGAAGGTAGCATCTGGAACGTCGTGTATGTCTATCAACTTCTTGCGAGCGACTGTTGGTGTTAGGTAGGCGTTAGATCTCCAGCTAATAATGATGTTGAATATGTCTCTTGGGTTGAACCTCTCGAAGCGTACCCACTTAACACCGTCAACCGTCTTCTCTACGGGGCAGTTATTAAACACTGTTACATCATAGCCAAGCTTTGCCCAGCGTTTTGTTAGGTGTATAACTGCTTCTTCTGAGCCACCACAGCCAGTCGTAAGGCTATCTGGCCCCCAGTCTTCCATAACACTAGAACAGAAGTAGACTATTGAGTTATCTGGCCATACTTTAGGTGTAGAGAAACGTCTACGAAAATCAAGTAAAATCTCTTGACTCATCAGCTCGTCTGGTATAGCATCGGCTATTTTGCCGAGCGTCTTAGGGTACAGTTGTTTAGATAACTGGCCTAGTTTCACAAAGCTCTGAACGTAGTCATTAAGCTGTTTAGCCTCTGTAAATAGCGAAGCGTTCTCGGCTATCCACTGGTGGCGTGGGTTAAGCTTCTTAGCTCGCAAGTACCAGCCATGAGCGTCAGCTGGCTTGCCTAGCTCTAAGTAAGATAGTGCTATGAAGACACTTGGTCGGAAGGTGTAGCGTGTTACATCGACTGAATGCTTAGTCTGAGGCAGTTTCTTCTGCATACCAGTTAAAAAATACTCTATAGCCTTCGCCCAGTCGCCATCCTCAAAGTATGATTCACCCAAACTTAGGTACGAATCGGGTCGGTGCGGTAGTTCTTTCTGGGCATTTAAGTAGGCGTTACGGCCAGATTCTAGGTCGCCCAGTTGGTGATAAGCTTCACCGATCTGGATCCACGCTCTAAAACGTTCTTCATCCCAACCACCAACTTTGACGTACTCTAGGAAGATCTTAATAGCCATATCGTACATCTTGTGGTTGAAGTACTCTGTTCCTAGGTAGTAGGTTGTGCGTGGGTCTTCACCCTGTGTCTTGATGTACTCGTAGGCTAGTGCAACAAAGTTACGGTCAGATGATTCGCCTACGTGATCGGAAAGGTGCTCAACGTAGAACTCTTTTTCATCAAGGGTCTGTATAAATGGTGCGTAACCGTCTTGTGGCACGATAGTCTCATGTATTAGTCCTAGTTTTGAACCAAGCCAGTGAAACTTGCCATTGTTCTTAATAACACGTTCTCGTATGTGATCGGACACGCTGTTGCCCTCGTAGTCTTTACCATAGTCGTAGACTGCTTCAAACATATCAGCCTGTGAGCCTTCTACAAGCTCTCTAAGACGTTCTATACCGTGAGGTTGGTCATCAGCATCTAGCCAAAGTATGTGCGTTCCTGTGGCCTCTGAGAAGCTAGTAGTGCGAGCGTCGGCAAAGCGGAATATGCGGTAGCCATCGGGTATATTAACCTTGTATTCTTTCATCTGCTCACGGATCTCAGGCTCTATTTCCTGAGTGTGGTCTTTGACAATAACTTTAATGCCGTTCTTTTCTGCCCAGTCAATCGCTGGATCCTCTGGGGGCATAACTACGATCCACTCGTCTATATGATCTTCTACTAACGGTTTCAAGCGTTTGAGGTTGGCTAGTTCATTCTTGCAGATCATAGCCAGTGTTAACGTCATAATTCTGCGTCTCCGATCTTGAACATTTTGTAGGTGTTGCCGAAACGTCTAACATTGTCCTTGCTCTCGAAGAACTTAGGGTAGAATGTCTCGATGTAGTTCATTAGCTCTGGGTGAATAGAGATTGAGTTTCTAGTGGTGATTCCTGTGCCTTGATCGTAAGACGAAGCAAAGCGTTTGTCCGTTAGGTTGTCTCTAACATTCTGGTTAAATGTCATGTTCCAGTTAGCACCAAACGGGTTACGTCGTGCCCAACGTTTGACTAAATCATCTATCTCTACCCACATAGCCGAGCCAGTCTTGCTGCCTATGCCACGTATTATTTGTTGTTCTTTATCCATATTATCTCCAATAACAATAAAGGACAGCCCACACGGGGAGCGAGCTGCCCTTTGTTACTATTCGTTTCTGGTTCCCCGTTTGCATAAGCGGAGTATACCATAACAAAAAGAGCTCCACAATGGAGCCCTCTTTGTCTGAGTTGGTTTACTACAACGCTTGAGTTGTAATGAAGCCAGCTTCAGGGTTGCGTACCTCAAGGGTAAACTCACCGATAACCTGACGACGTTCTGAGTCACCAGTCTTAGCAAGTGGTCGTACCTTTGGTTCACGAAGCCAAGCTGTTGCAAAGTGGTCCATTTCGATACCGATAATATCGTTACCAGAATCACCAGACATCTTAACAAAGCGGTGAGCTACTAATTTGATAGGCTTGCTAGAAGCATCAGATTCGTAGATCTCGATTGGTGTAACCAGTCGCTTGTCATCTTGGTTGTAGAACTTAGTACCGCCAGCTGTGAAGCCACTAATACGTCGCTTAAGTGCCATAGGGGCAAGGATAAGGTCGATATTAGCACCAGCTTCCCATACATTCGCCATGTAATCATTAAGACGAGTTTCGCTTAGTGATACACCTGAAGAAGTAGTGGTGATGCTTAGTGAGCTCTTAAGGCCTGCCATTTGGCGAGCAGTAGAACCAGTACCAGAGATAATAGTTGAGCGAAGAAGTGCAACTTCTGCGAAGTTAGCCCAGTCTTTCAAAGCTTTATCTGTTTCGTAAGCAACTCGGTCTTCAGGGCTGCCGTAACGGTCAGTAGCCTGTTCAGAGTCAGTTACGTCGTAAGCAACATCAACGATGTGCATAACGTTAAGACCACGTGTAGGGTCGTTACCGTCGTAAGTAGGATCGCCACCTTCAACACCAGCTTTTAGGCTTGGAGTACGAAGAGTGTCCCGTGGTACAAGATGAAATTCATCGTTGCCCATAGTTCGCTGTAGGTTACTTACTAGGTAGTTTTCTACTGGATCAATTTGTGTGATTAGGTTCAATACGCTTTCTTTAACAGATTCGTCTGAACGTATAATTCTTTGTCCCATTTTAATTTCCTTTTAGTTTTTTAGGTAGTAGTGAACGCTAAACTATGAATCTTTTAACGTACTCTCGTCGAGCTGCTTCACGTTCGGTCAGGTTGCCAGTTTGCATCCGTCCCATCAGTTCAGCTTTTTCGTCAGTAGGTTCTGAAGTTTGGCGTGTGGTCTCTACTTGAGCAGATTGTTTTTCGACAATCTTCTGCTTTGTTTCAGTAACGGTGTTATTCCGTACTTCCGCAACCTCTTTAGCTGAAGCCGAAGCTCTGCTCTTAAGGTAGGCATATTCAAGTCGAGCCTCGTAGCCTGAGATTTTTGCGATCATTGGATCCTCTGCCATCACTTTGTTCATAGCCTCACCATCCGCATCTGGATGGGTAAAGATAAACGATTGGACGGTGGTCTTTCTGTCGATTGCATCTAATCGTGGGTCTACGTTTTGCGATTCTTCATATCCATCGTAGCCTTCCGTGTCCGTTGCAGTCTGAGCTGTTTCGGGGGTAGCAAACGATTCGTTCAGAATCCTTGCGAGTTCTGCCTTTTCTTGGGCATCTCTAGTTGCTTTAGATTGGAGTTCCTTGTAGGCCTTCTCCATGTCTTCAGCACTTTTATATTTGCCAGCGTAAAGGCGTTCCTCTGTGGCTGTGTCCTCTGCTATTACCTCTGAGCTTGTTTCCTCTGTGCTCTGAGCTGCTTCGGGAGCCTCACTTGTTACCTGTACATCGGCCTCACTTGATTGGGCAGTTGCCGTGTCCGTTGTGACGGGGGCTTCTGTCCCAGTAGTTTGGGTTTCGTTGTGCATCGTATCTTAATTTAATGCTATTGCTTGAGTTATGTCAACTATTCTGGCTGCGTATTGTAGTAGGTGTTGATCTGCTCAGTTAACTGCTTGATGATAGTCTTAGAGCCACGTACTTGCTGTATTGGGTAAAGTATACCGATTATCTCGCCCCTAACCTTACAAAACTCGTCCCAGTCTTTAGGGCCGTTGCCAGCCACTAACTGCATAATCTTCTGCACGGCTGTATCTACCTGTAATGCAAAAAAGTCCTGAAACTCTGCTGATTGATTTATCTTCTCAAGCTTTTGGTAGCTCTTAACTTCTTGCTCAACGAGCAATCTCTGTTCTTCGTTATCCATACATCCCCCGTTTGTTAATTACTATGCTGGAAACTTTTTAGCTTTGTTAGCACCTTTTTTGGCAGGTGTTGTAGCAACTTTAGCTGATACGCCCTGTGAACCCATAACCTCTTTAGGTGTGGTTGCTGATGCTTTTCCTGTTGGTATGTAACCTTTTACTTTTTTCATACATTCTCCTTTTTTCATTTTATTGGTTTCCCATTAACATAGCAAGTTCTTGGTCGGCACGTGCACCCTGCATATCTTCTGGTGGGGCAACTTCAGGGTTCATAGTCTCTTCTTGTGGTGGCACTTGACCGTCCTGCGAGCCTTGCAAGGCAGATATAGCCTGTGCCTCGGCTTGAGCGTTCTGTGCCATTAACTGCTCTTCTTGAGCCTTCTTAGCACCTTGTAAGGCTGAATTAAGCTCGTCTAGTATCTCTTGTTTACCTGGTAGCTCGAAGGTATCAAGTACCATTCGGATAACTGGCAGTATAACTGCTGGGTTCGTTTGGATAACTGGGCCAATAATTGGTGTAATGTACTGTAGTAGCTGTACGGCCTCTTGTCGGGCTGCTATTTCGTCTTTTGGTAGCATTGAACCAGTCTCGATGTCGATAAAGTAGCTACCACGTATGTCGCTAGGGTCTAGCTGTACCCATTCAGTAGCACCACGCTCGCCAACTATCTGGATCATTCGTTCTTGGTCTAGGAACTGCTGGTTAAGGGCGAACACTAGCTGTCCGATCTTCTTAACAGCCTCTTCTAGTAGAGCAATCTTAATAGCGAAGCGTTTGCCAGCCATGCTCTGGGCTGTTACTACCTCGGTAGCGGATCGTCGGCCACCTTCAGGAAGTAGACCAATACCAATTTCATCAATCGCTACTGACATCTTAATATCGGCAGCAGTCTGTTGCTCGATCTGTGTTGCACTACCCTGTAGTTGTGGCAGAGATAGGACATCCATGCTGTTTAGATCAGATACCATCCATACGCTACCTGGTGCCATGACAGCAGAGTTCGGGTTACGGAGTGTACCAGGGATCATCCTGATAACTGGGTTAAGGGCAAGGTTATCGTAGTCACGACGTTGGTTACGGATCGAGTTTATCTCACGTTGTAGTGGATCAATGACAGATAGTTCTGATTGACCATATAGAGCGTGTGGGTCTCGGTAGTCATCAAGCTCTACGAAAGGTATTTCTTTGTGAGTGTATGGGTTGGGTGTGTCTCGAAGCACTACGCCACGGTTAGCCACGACGATAAGTCGATCCTGTTCCCAGTATTCAAAGATTTCTACTAATTCTTTTTGTTTGTCCTTCTGTGGGACGGCATCTCTCAAGCGAACTTGCTTATCCATGTAAGTATCAGCGTCGCCTAGGGCAACTTTGTCTACGTTCTGGTAGTTGGGGTTATCCTTTAGCTCAGCTAGAGGTACTGTCTTGCGGTGGATCATGTACTTTGCGTTACCACCGAAGCCACAACTAGTAGCATCTGGGTCTATGTAGAGATCCATTGGGTCTACGATGTCTACAATAGGATCATCGTATTCGATTTCACTCTTAACGGTCTTTTTGAAGGTGATTTTATCATCTTCTCCGACAATAGGCTCCATAGTTGTCTTGGTCTTGGTCTTGAAGTTCCAACTAACCTTTGCAAACGACTTAGAGTACATCAGCGAGTCTTTGATGTAATCGTACATCTTCATTCTCATGCCCATACGTCCCCATTGGTAGCTTAGTAGGTCTTGTACAACCCGTGGGCCATCAGTAGGGAAGTCGGGAGAGCGTGAAATAGCTCGCCACTTAGGGTCTCTTGCGAAAACCTTTGGTATGATTGTCTCAACAACGGTGAAAGACCATGGTACGAACAGTTTTGATCGCCATGGATACTGTGATTTGTCTAACTGACCCTTCCAGTTCTTGTAGGATCGTTCCCATATTGGGTCTTGTGAAACTACTCGGTATGAACGAGCTCGCTCGAACCTGTCATTGACGAGTTCCAGTGTCTGTTTCTGTGTGTTTTTTGCCATTTTTATATTCCTAATTCTCCAGATTTATAATATCACACCTTTAATATCCTGTAACTGGATCGACTAGCCCTTTATTCAGGTAGTTCATGGTCTGTTCCTCGTCCGCTATACCTTTATACATAGCGAAGAAGTAGCGAAGGGAGTCGAGTGTGTGGTTATTCTTATCTTCTGGGATGTTCACAGAGTCGCCCAGGCGGTCTTTACGCCATGAATAACTCATAAACTCTTTAATAATAGCTTTACAGCGTGGATGAATGACTATCTTGTTCTCTTTAAGGCGTTGGTGTACTTGGTTAATACCAGCAATTATCCACTGTCTGTTACCTTCACCAGTGTTCTTCTTAACTGGCGTTGAATAGACACCGTAGCTACCAAGATCCATGATAGTTTGCTTGGCTGCTGAATCGGCGTAAGTAGCTACGAAGTAACGATGGGCAGATTTCTGCTTAATTAGCTCGGCCAGTTCGGATGTATAGATCTCGTTAATATATAGCTCATCGAAGATGTGAATAGTGTCATCTTTGTCTACCCCGATAAATAGAACGGCATTCGGGTCGGTGGCACCGAAGTCGATAGATCGGTAGAACGACCAATTCTCATCAACCTCAAAATCCTGGACATGTACCTTGTCGTCAAAGCCTGTGTAGATCAGCCCTGCGAACTTGGCGAACTCAGCCATGTATTCCTGGGTAAAGAACTCCTCAGTCAGACGTTCTCGCTCTTTGTCGAGGTTCTCCCGTTTAATTGTCGGGTTGTCATAGCTTGTGAAGTGGAAGGTCTTCCAATCGGTATCGCCATCGGCTTCACGGGATACTGCGGTGTCCCAGAACTTCTTAAAATGGTTAGCGACACCATTAGGGGTTGTAATAAAAATAGCCCAACCATTTGTCTGGGTGAGCATCGGGCTAACAATCTTGTCCCAAACATATTCCTTCTGGAAAGCATACTCATCTAAGATAACACCTTTAAGACCTGCCCCACGTAGCTTATCTTCTCGATCACTACCCTTAAACTCAATGATACTGGTCTTACCTGGGATGGCCGACATAAGTTCTAGGATGAGCTCATTGTCATTCTTTTTAATAATCAAGCCTTTAGGCACATACTCAGCTACAAGGTCTCGCCAATAAATAGATTTAGCTTGGGTATACTCGGGGGCTATGATCCAATACCTCCCTGGGTTGTAGAGAGCCTCTCTAAGCACGATATTAAGGGCAATAGCACTTTTACCGAACCGCCTACCTGCCCGTATAACCAGAAAGCGATGTTCAAGACTAGCTGCTGCTATCTCTTCTTGGGAAGCATGAGGTTTAAAATCAAGCGTGATGCTCTTTTTATTCTGTATCTGTGCTAGAGACATCTATGACTTCTTTTTGATTTGTTTGTCTTCCATTACCAAAGAATGCATTTTTAACCTGTAACTGCATAGTCGGACGTTCCGACTTATTCCAGCCATGTAATTCAAGAATATCTTTAGCAGCCAAACGTTTGGCACCGATCTCAGCATCTTGTTCAGCAACCTTGCCTAACTGCTCTACAGCCCACTCAGGGCTTAAACCATGCTTTGTAAGGGCTTCATCAATAGCATCTTGTATATGTGGCTTACGATGCTTAATAGAGCCATGGACATTAGCAATCTCTTTTGTCGTGGCTTTGAACCCTGCTTCTACATACGCTTGGGCGTTGGTCATACCGAGTACCTTATTCCTTACAAACTTACGGTCTCTTATTGATAACTTCTTTTTTGGTTGTTCTATTTTTCCACTCATAATGTGAATTATATCATACAAAGAGAAACCCACCGTTTCGGGTGGGCTATATCGCAGTGTTCTCTTTTGGTTGACAGCGACTGGCTGTTGACTTAATACTACCAAGCGTATACACTGATGTCAACACTTCGCAGTGTTGTCTGACTAAGGTTCAGGTAGCAAACTGATAAAAACCAAGAACCCAGGGCCAGTACTTAACAAGATAGGGCATAAATCGGATAAGGAGTAAACGTCACTGGAAACAAACGGAACCTCCGAAGCCGTGAGGTTTCCCAGACGAATCAAACCGTCGTAGAAAGAGGCATACTTATGTGGATAGTGAAGCCCACTGTCAGTAACATATTGGAGCCGCAAAGTAGGGGTTAGTGGTAAAGCTACACCTGGGCACGTTTGACCCCCTAGTTCCCTCCCTGTCTAAGTAGTATCATCGTTATTGTAATTTACCCCTGTTGGGGTAGGGAAAAGAGTACCTTTTTATCCTGTTTAAAGGATTATACAAGTAATTTAACCAAGATGAGCGTAAGCGAATCCGACGCTTGCGTCGTTTCGAGGAGTAATATGGAACAAACAATTAAACTAATTAGACCAAAGTCTAAGACACAAGGACTAGAGTGGTTACTGCTATCTTTTGCAGCTTTTAATGGGAGCGGTTATGGAGACATGAGTACACCAGAAAACTTTGTACTGTCCTACATAGCCTATAACACATGGAAGAACCGTCAGGAAGCTGTGAGGCTTGCTACAGAGTACGTAGAAGAACTATACAAACTAGCTGATCACTTAATCGAAACAAGCAATGGTGCATCACACAAACCAAATGAAAAACAGTGGAATAAGTTTATTAAATTCAAACAAACATATAAAGAACCAGTAAATTTATTTTGGTAAAAAACCAAAGTGTCGTGTTTTTTTAGCGAGTGGTAGGATACCCTTATATATACACATACACTCAGGGGGTACCTACCCCCCATCAATTCCATACACTATACCACTTCACCCCTGTTCTACCTCTATAACTTTTCTCTCATTCACTACACCATATATAGGGTATAGGGTAGTAGTACATGTTAGCAGGATAGTGCTACCTCTGTTACATAACGTCGCACATTCTATCTTTTGCGACACGAACAAAATACGAACGAACATAATACGAACAGAATGTGTATGCATGGTTGTGCTGGTAACACGTGCAGTACTAAACCACTTGCATTACATAACGCTCATACAATCAATACAATACTCATACATACACATAACATCATCTTTACTGTTACAAGCTCATATACAGTCTTATATACGTTTATAGCACTATATATACCTATACCTACACTACACTCATACACGCTACTACAATACAACTACAGTCCTAGTACTTATACCTCTACTAGTCTACTTATACCTATACATATACTTATAAGCTCGTTGATTGGCGGGCGGTTATATCGCCTGGTTATACTGTTACATCATTATAACTACACTATTTTAAAAAGATTTTTATACATTTTTCACTACTGTTATAGCCTACTTATCCACAGTTAGGGTGTTGACATAATAAGCATTGTCGTGATAGTCTTATAGCAGGCAAGAGGAACAGAACAACTCAAGCCAAGCACAATAACAACCTAGCAACCGAGCAACAGAACGATCAAACAATACGATCATCAACCGCCAACCGCTAGCGAGTACAGTGCATAATACCTTAACAATTCAATCATCTGGTAGCAATACCACAAAGCATACACTTACATAATCGGGGTGCAAGCCTGATAGCCTGAGATACACGGCATGAATACATAACATGGATTATAAGCGGTAAAGTGCAACGTAACAGATGATTAAAAACAATCAATACCGCTTATTAGTGATTAATTAATAAGAAAAGGAATTATAATGATACGAACTATAGGAGAAACTGAAATAAGAACGCTAGTAGTAAAGACTAACAAGGGTAGAAGATACAATTTTGCTACCTGTTATCAAGCTAAACTACAAGCTAACGTGAACGGTAAATGGCGTGTTTGGATGAATTGTGGTGCTAACTTCTTAACAAGGGAAGGTGCAACAAAAGCAAGCATACAAATGCTAGAGACCGCCAAGTTTTAAAAGAAGCCAGTTAATCGCTGGCAAGCGGTATTGATAAGATGATAATCACAATACCGTGATACCTGTCTAGCAAACTGTATAGCTTGATAGATATATTAAGTAGCATAATGGCTTGCAATAGTACCACACTAGGCAGATGTTGCGGTATTGAGATTATACATTTGCATGAGCTTGTAGCAGCACTACAGGCTTGCGCCAGTGTATAACCACCTAGAGCAATCTGGTGGCACAGAGACTGGGAACGAACAACTAAAGTAAAGGGGACATTATGACACTAGGGAGCTTTTAAGATGACTACATCAGTACTAAACAAAGTAATGAACTTGGGCTTGGCCCAGGAGCTAGCGGGGCTGCTCGGTAGCGACAAGTTGAACGAGCAAGAAAACATAGAAGCACACGAGATACTGTTTACATGGGCATCAAGTATGAACCAAGTTATCCACATAACAGATGCTGGTGCGGTGTACCTAGCCACATCACATGACTTAAGAGACAGTAGCGATACAACGAGGTTAAACTAAAATGATAGTTCACAACATAGATAATTGGATCACTGGGGCGCATAGTGCCCTGGAGTTCACAACAGGTAGTGGGCCGTTCGATAATTCAAGGGCAGACATAGACGACTTAATAGAGTTAGTAGTATATGAGCTTGAGCAGCAACGCCACTTGGTACAACTAGACTCGCACGATATGTTTTGCGAACAGTGCCAGGAGCCAAAGACAAGAGGTTGTGACACCACAAACCGAAAATTGGATAGGCGTATATCTGAATTAAGAAGACGTAACGACCACTGCAAGCTATGTGGTGCGGAACCAATGACAACTAACTGTAACAACGGTAGATGTGATGACTAGCATTTTAGTAAAGATTGAAGCAGTACTCGACAGCGAAGTGGGCCACGGGTACTGCGGGATAGAAGAAAATATTAACCCGAGTATATGTCGCATTAATCAGACAATGGCAAAGATTGAGCCCCTCATATCAGAGGAGTACAAAAAGGGTTACATCGACGGTGGCAATGATTGCCAGAAAGCGATCAATAAGGTACAAGATCAGGGATTTGAAGTATTAAATAAGGGTGATAACTACTGGGCTGAATCAAAATGAGTACAAGTATAAAAGTAAGCTGGAAATGTACATGCAAGCCAAGCACTACTACAGGCTGGATAGATGGCGATACAGAGAATATATATTGTAATAATTGTGATGGCGTTATAACAACGCTAGACAAGCTTAAAATGACCGACATTAAACGACTAGACAATATCCAGAAGGTAATTGACGCTGATACATATGGCGAAGACATGGACTACCTAGACATAGAACGTGAAGTAGATGAAATAAGGCAAGTGCAAGCAGATGAACTCAGTGATGTGTGATATATATCACAAAAATTGATCTACCTTTATAACATAAGCGGTAGTATAATAAGTGGGTAAATAAGGAGAACAACTGATGGGGAAATTAAAACAAGTGGTAATGACAGTAACCGAGGACGATATGGGACAACCAGAAGCAGATCTGTCTTTTCTTAAAGAGATCAAACAGATCAACGATATGCTAGAAGGTTTAGATTTTCCTACTGTACCCGAAGTAGAGGGTTATAGTAACGAATGTAACAATTAAGGTATATAAGGTAAAAAAGAGGGTAACATGAACAAACATGAGGAAGTAGAACAACTATTAGTCAACGGCTATAAGACAGCTAGCCCACAAGTGCTACGAGACAGCGACAGAGCCCTTCTGTTAGCTTTTTGGGAACGTGAAGGCTTATACCTCACAAATGAACAGAAACGGGCATTTATGCACTGTACAACCGCTGAAACAATTACTAGGGCACGAAGAGACTTAAAACGTCAGTACCCTGCTAGTGAAGCAGTAGATCAAGCACGGTTTGATAAGTACCAGCAGTACAGGTTTGAAGGCGTGGCAGTAATATGAGTGGCGAAGTTGTAGAAACCGAAGCAGTTAGTTATGGCAAGCAATCAGTCAATGATGTCATGGAAGCTTTCACTAACTACTGGGGTGTGAAACCAGCACCATATATCAGACAACGACACTATGCGAACACGCTTGTTAAGCTGTTTGGAGATAAGACCATGGACGTAGTGAACTATGCACTCAGTATTCAATCAGATTACTATGCACCGCAGATCACTAGCCCGAAAGATCTTTATTACAAGCACTTAAAGGTGATGGCATATTATAGAAATAACGAAGGCGAAAGCGGAAATGTGGTTACATTATGAATAGACAAGATATATTACGAGAAGCCACGAGAAAAGCCATTAAGAACGGCTGGAAGGGTAGCCCAATAATAGACAATGTGAAGCACTACCAGAAGCTTGCGACAAGCAAAATACAGGTTGATACAATATATGGCGAGAGCTGGTACGAACTTGTGCTGCTATACCTACCACCACACGACTTTGCTAAAGCATTGTGGGGTAAAAACCCTATGTGGAGTAACGACCCGATGGGTGCGTATAACGACAGCCCTAAAGAGGAAAACTGGCAACATCACCTACAACAAATGGTAATAGCAGACGATCCAATCAAATACCTAGGAGAAAACATCTAATGGAAGACCGAGAAATAGAAATTATACTAGACATAAAACAAGTAAGAAGGCGTAAGCAAGTAGCTAAGTCAGAGGGCGGACGTAAAGCCTATGACACGCTAGAGTACATCTTAACAAGCTGGAAAGAACAGATAGCTAATGAGCTATAGAATAACGTTCTCAGATCGCAGCCAAGTAACGGTAGATAATGAGCAAGGTTTGAAGTTGATGGAGTTACAAGCCTCTGTAAAAAAACCAGAGTATGTAAATATCGCTGAGAACCAATATAAGATGTCCACTATCACAAAGGTTATGAAGGTTAGTGAAACACCAGCCACATTACCAATGATTAGCTCAGGCATGGTTAAGCGACATGAGAAGTCGATACACAGGGAGATATACTACCTGTATAAGAAAGAACTTACGAAGCCTGAACCGAGAGTATGGGAGGAGTTTCGAGCAGCAGCCTATGATTACCTGTATACGCAGTCAGATCAATGGTGTGATGATCGCAAGGGTACTTGTGTTTGTAAAGATAAGAAAATACCAGCCAGCACCGAGCGAGTAAAAGAAGTCATGGACTTCATGCGGAGTTGACAAACAAAGCATAGACATGATACACTAAAGCAGTAAAGAGAAGGAGAACAACAAATGAAATTAAGAGCCCATGTACCAACCCAGCAATACGGGTTTATGGAAATTGAAGGCGACCCAGAGGAAGCTAGAGAGATTGAGAGATTGTATAACCACTATGCAGAAACGCCAGTGAAGTTTAAGTCTGCTAATTCACCTAATGCCAAGCGTGTTGAGTGTTTAGTTGGTGGGAGTATTCTATACGACCCAGTAGCTCATATATACACTAATGACGCAGGAGATGACTATCTAAGCGGTAGTGCCTACGCTAAACAGTTTGATAAGCCGTTTGATATGCAAGCGATTGCAAGTAAGATGGAAGCCAAGAGTGGCGTACCAGCTAGTGAGATTATTGCTATCTGGAAGCTCAAGGGACAGGCTAGTGCTAGTTTTGGTACGTCAGTACACGAAGCCATGGAACTGTTTGGTAAGCATAAAAACGCTTGTATCAAATTAGACAAGGAGTATCATGTATCTGCTATCCCAGTAATCAACGCTATCGTAGCTGATTTCTTTAAGGGTAGAGAGAAAGAGGAAGCCTTGTATGAGCCAATGATAGCCGATCATAAGCGTAAGTGGGCAGGACAAATTGACCGCCTAATTATTACAGGGGATAAGAAGTGTGTTATAGGAGACTATAAGACCAACGCTGATATGACCCCAGCTAAGATCGAAACCTACACTCATCAGCTATCATTTTACGCAAGTATCATGGAGGCGGGCGGTTGGACAGTGGAAGGCATGGAGCTATACCACCTAGATACAACATGGAAAACAATTAAGTTAGAACGTAAAGCAATAAAGGAGTAACTTATGCCAGCAATGACAATTCAAACATTTCAAATAAAGACAGATGAACAGGGCAACCCGAAGAAAGATAACTACGGCAATACCCAGATGATGATTAAGTTCAACGAATCACCTGAGACCGTCTATAAGGCAGTTAAGGATCCTAGCACTATCACAGAAGGCAAGGTCATGTATGGCACGATTGTTGAAGGTCAGTTCGGATATAAGTTCCAAGCAGATCCATACAACCAACCAGGGCAAGCACCAAGCAAGCCGTTTAGTGCACCACAGCAACAGGCGATTGCAGGTATAGACAGCAGTATCTCGGAACTGAAAGAGATTAGAGATATGCTTCTAGCTACATATAAAGCTGTTACAGGCGAAGATTATGTTGGAGTGCAGAAAGAGACCACTTCAGCTCAAAAACCTGTTACAGAGCCTGTGCAAACGTCAGAAACCCCACCAGTTGAGGCGTATACAGACATTGACGAAGTAGATTTATCAAACATACCATTTTAATAAGAAAGAGAGGGTAGCAATATCAGTGGGACTAAAGAAGGGTCAATTAAAGCAGTAGCAACAATTTTAAGTAAGAACCCCGACCATTTCAAAGAGATGGGGCGTAAGGGCGGATCAATCAGCCGAGGCGGTGGTTTTGCAGCAGGTGAAGCTGGTAGAGAGCGAGCTAGAGTAGCAGGAAGCCAAGGCGGTAAAACAAGTAAACGTGGTGCAAGTAAGCTCTATGAATACAAAGGTAAAATGCTATCCGCAGAACAAATAGCTCATAAGATGGGTCTAAGCTGTGGGGCAGTAAGACGACGTATAAGACTATATGGGAGTATCTATGGCCAGAAACAAGCTTGAGAAGTTTAGACTCTACTACGAATACCTACCGAGCGAAACAAAGCGTAAGCTGAAGCTCAGTAAGTTATTCAAGAAGAAGGTTAAATAATGTACCTCCTAACCCAACTAGCAATAATAACGTTTATAACAATGACAGGTAGCTTTCTACTAGCAGGACTAATTCTGTTTGTGAAAGATTTAATAAAAGACTTTAAGGAGAGGGTATGAAGGTACTGGTTGCTTGTGAATACTCTGGTAGAGTCCGAGAGGCTTTCAGAAAGCTAGGACATGACGCCTGGAGTTGCGACCTACTACCAAGTGATGACAATTCACCCTATCACATCCAGGGCGACGTACTAGAGCTACTTGATAAAGGTTGGGATATGATGATTGCTCACCCACCATGCACACACTTAGCTGTTAGCGGTGCTAAACACTTTGAAGCTAAGAGGAAAGATGGTAGACAGCAGGAAGCCATAGACTTTTTCATGCAAATGGTAAACGCACCAATCGACAGGATATGTGTAGAAAACCCAGTCTGTGTTATGAGTACTGCCTATAGAAGGCCCGACAACATAATACAGCCCTATGAGTTTGGCGATCCATTCAAGAAAACCACCTGTCTCTGGCTAAAAAACCTACCGAACTTAGAGCCTACTAATGTAGTTGAACCTAACATTAAGACTTACGTAAGCAAGAGTGGCAAAAAGACTAAGTTTAGTGCTGACTACGGTTGGTCGAGTAACCACAAAAGAAACCAGACCTACCAAGGCATAGCAGACGCTATGGCTGAGCAATGGGGTAAAGAAGTAAACATGATTATAGAAAGAAGGAAGTGATGAAAACACTTAAATGGATATACCAACTAGGTTACAAGCACGCAGAGAACAAGCTGTATCACATGCTGGTAAACGAGATAAACAAAAAGCAACAGGACTTTGACTATTTAGTAGCACAGGAAAAACAAAATCAAGCAGAACTAGACAGATTCCAAGCTATAAGATACGAACTTCAAAGAATAGTTGGTGATGTGTTCAAGCCTGAAATTACTGAATCAGTAGAATACTTTGAGAAGAACAGGTTTGAGTTATGAAACCACAAAAAGCATTCAACATACTACAAAAACATCTTGATCTACACGAAATGATAGAACTTACTACACTCATAAACCATCACTTAGAGATGGAGTCGCAGAAGTTGATGATTGAGTCTATAGATTTAGCCAACCAATTCTATAGATTTAGCCAACCAATCTAATAAGGAAGGGGAATGAGTATGAACAACTGTAATAACTGTAACAGCGACACTAAAACCAACACTAACGGTGACTGTAGATACTGTGGTGAGCAAAAAATAACTATTAGTGACGACAGAGAAAAAACATTTACAGCAATCCCATACCTAAAAGTAAATAAAATGCAAGAACACCCATACCACGAAAACGGTCAACACTACTGTGTAATGCAGAAGATGGTTGTTCCCGAGACTGGTGAGTATGCTGGCTGGAAACATGTATCAGATGAGTTTGAGACCATTGAAGAGGCTTTTGCTGAAATGGGTAGACTAACTCAACACTACATCAGTCTTATGCATAGGTACTTGCCTGTGGAGCAGAGGTAGGTTAAATGAGCAACATACAAGAACAACTATTGGAGCTTTCTAAAACAACTGACCTGTCTCGAATACCACTCCGCAAAATCGCTGAGTTGATTGACCAACCAGAAATGTCTCCTGGTAATCTACAACACCATTTTAAGCGACTTGAGAAAAGAGGCTTGCTGTTTGTAGATAGGAAACAAAAGACACAAAGACATGGCGAGAGACACCTATCAGTCAATGTACTGCCAGACGGTAGAGAGATAGCTTATATACCATTCAAGCACTTTAAGGTCATAGATGTCGATGGCTGCAAAGCGGTCATAGAAATAATGCAACCTAAACTAAATAGAAGTAAGAACACACATAAACCTAACGTAGAAAGTGAGGAATCATTATGAAATCTGAGGCAAACAAAAAGCTTGGTCTACCATTCGGAAAGATGAAGAAAATACGCATAGCTTTTGATGTAGACGGTACGCTCAGGTGTAATTGTACAGATGATTGCCAAGATAGAAACACCAATATAGTTTACTTGTTTTGCATATTGGCAGAGTTCAAAAATACTGAAATGTATGTTTGGTCAGGTGGCGGTGCAGATTACGCTTGGCGTTTTGCCCAAATGTATAAACTACCAGTCAAGCAATCACGCTGTATTAGCAAAATTAACGCACCAGAAATAGATATAGCTATAGACGATATTCAAGATACAGCTATCGGTAAAATTAACTTAATTGTGAGGGAGAAGTAGCTGATGAAATCTGATGAGACAAACGAACTATTGAAACTACTGCCATGCGATTACGAAACGGCATACATAAAGTACAAAACTAGAGTTGCAGAGAAAGCAGTCGAAGCCATAGACCGTTTAGTTACTGAGGCACGAATAGCGGAACTAGAGGTTGTTAAAAGCCAAATTACAGAAGCTCACATGATACTAAGCCCTTGTGGATACAGACACACAATAGATAATATACTTCACCCAGAGATAATCGAAGATCGTATAGCCCAGCTTCAATCTCAGCTCAACAAGGAGACAACATGAGTAAAGACTACCCAACTTTAACCAAAGTATTCTTAAAGAAACTAGGTATTAAAAAATGTCACCCTGAGATGATTGTAAGTAGTCAACTAGCCGACAAATACATCGTACTATGTAGTTATTGTATGCGTAGAGAATATATAGATAAGGAGGTTAGTGATGTCTAATACAAAACAACAGATAGAAGGTATAGTGCGTGATTATGATACATGGTGCTTGTGTGGTAATGATGAATGCTTAAAATCAATGAACTTTATTCAAGCAGTCGAAGCCATTGGCCGTCTATTTACTGAGGCAAGGATAGAGGAACTAAGATTACACGCTACTGACTGGGTAGAAATAAGCGAAAATGGGGTGATTAACCCTAGTGTAGTCTATGACCGCATAGCCGAATTAAAATCTCAGCTCAGTAAGGAGGAGAAGTAATGAATAAGAACATATTTGTTACGAAGAGTGAGCTACTCGGTACAATTGCTAAGTATGCGGTATCACAAAGCCCATATCACCGACCCGATAACCTTGAATTAGTTTTAGATAAACTCAACGAAGCTATAAGCCCAGTGTTTGATAGGGCAGATCTAGGCGTTGGTGAGTTCTCAGATAGAGTATCGCTTGAGGCTTTCATATCTAGGCACTTGGCAAAAATACCCGAGTATGTAGCATGGAACGAACGCAAAAACGGCAATGAAGCCCCACTACAACTCACAAGCCGTTACGATACTGGCGAAGATCCTGATAACGACTTTATAGACCTTGAGGCCCTAGAACGCAACGTAGCTGTTGAAATAGAAAGAAGTCAATCATGACCGACCTACAAAACAAGTTACTAGACCTAACCTGCACCCACTCTCAAACCCTCCACGCTACCGACTGTAAAGACTGTATACAGTTAGTTAATGATATAACTCAGCTATTCATTGAGGAGGGTTGGCGAGTGCCACAGAAGCCTTTGGATCAGGAGAAAGCAGAGGAGTTGCTGGAGAAGTTGTACTGGAATACGAAATGACTAGTAGAAAGTGTACTGGCTGTGGTATCAAGACCAACTCGCCAACTTGTCCACAGTGCAAGGTGGTAGTACAATGCCCAGTATGTAAGGGTTGTGGTAGGGTAACAAAAAGAAAGACTACGAAATATGAAACTAATAGTTAGCGGAGATGTACCAGCCTTGAAGAATCAAAAGCAGATCTTCGTAAACAAACGCACAGGCAAGCCATTTATAACTAGCTCAGTAAGATCAAAGGCGTGGCAAGCTACTGCCGTAGATCAGCTTAGAGACCAGTTCAAAGGGTTGAAAGTATCGGGCTATCCTATAGGTATAGCCATGGAGTTTTATTACCCGACTAAACGAGCCAAGGACTTGGATAACTCCGTGTCTGCGGTTCTCGATGCTTTAGTACACGCAGGTGTGATAGAGGATGACAACATAAACTTTGTTGATAACATCTCTGCGAGCTTTGGGGGATATGACAAGGAAGATCCAAGGTGTGTTATATACCTAGACGACTAGATGATAGAATGGTGGTGGGAACCAGAATGTAGTATGAGGCGGAGGTTTTCTTTTGGTGTTCCCTCACCGCAGATAATCAGTTGTTCGATTCCTCCCTCCGTCTCATAGTGTATTTTAGGTATTGACATATTAACGTAAGCATGATAGTATTAGAACATCATAAATCGAGAAAGGACAACTGATTATGAGTAGACGAACAAACGAGTTAGTAAAAGCTATCTCACCTAAGAAAAAACAAGTAAGTAAAAAGACCCAAGTAGCAACTTGGTTTAAGACACAGGTATGGGACAGCCGACCAATCAACTGGTTAGCTATCGGCATCTCATATGTAGCAATAGCATTTGCTTCATACGAACTAGCCAAGTATTACATCGGTGTACCAGAAATAAACGGAGTGGCCGCTTTTGTCTCGACCATAGCCATAGGCAGTAGAGCATTTAAGAAATAAGGTATAATAAAATCACTTCATTTAACAAGGAGATATAGGCTCGCCCGACCACCCCGACTGAGAGCTAGATGATGCGTAACATAATACTAAGTTTACTCGCTGTACTGTTAGTGATGTACACTACCCCACCAGCAAAGCAGATAAAAGTAAACGAACACCCACAGAACGTTAAGAAACAATCAATAATACAGCCTCTACAAGCCCCTGTATATGCTCAGAAGCAAGAAGTGGCAAAAGTACCAGTTGCACCACCAAAACCTGCACCAGTGGCTCCTACGAGTGTCACAGGCACATGTGGGGACTGGTTGGCACAAGCTGGTATTAGTGACCCTGATGCAGTCTGGTTAATTGGTAAAGAATCGGGTTGTGAGCCTGGTAGACTAAACAAATCAAGCCTAGCTTGTGGTATTCCACAGTCTTTACCTTGTACAAAAGTTTACCCATACGCCACAAAAGAGTGGATTATGGCCAACAAAGTTGAGCGTAACGGTAAGTGGTACTTGCCAACGCCCGAACCAGTCAGAGAACTTGTTTGGATGAAAGCCTATGTTGCCAACAGATACACGACATGGGCTAACGCCAGGGCATGGCACAGAAGTCACAACTGGTATTGAGAATAGACTATAAAAGAGACCACCTGCGAGGAATGGTCTCTTTTCCCTTAAGGGAAGGTAACTTAAGCATATCGTAGGCTTAAGGTTGAATCAAGTATTAGTTATGACCTAGTACAACTACTTCTGAACCGATAGCAAAGTCACCAGTACCAGTGTTTACAAGGTCTATCCTGTTAATAGAGTCTGTAGTGTTGACCCACTTGAACCAGATTTCTGCATAATCGTTTGACGTTGCCGCACTAGTCGAACCAGACACAGCCGATCCCTTACCTGTCTTGATAAGAGTAGCTGTGTTACTAACATACCCCTCTAAAGAACCAGTTTCACCACCAAACGAACCAATCAAAGCAGCACTAGTGACAGCACCATCTATAGCATCACTGGTGTATCTAAAAGCGTAGTTGTTGCCAGAGTCATTGTTAAACCTGATCTGTGCAGATACCGTACCGCCAGTGTTAGACCACTTGGCATGAAGTTTTAGGTATTTTCTGGCGGGTAAACTTGCCACCGATATGGTATCTCCCGCACCACTAAGCGTAGTCCTACCAAGTTCTTCCCACCAGATACCACCATCTGTACCTGTTGAAGCCCAGTCTATTTTTGTGGCCGTTACTGAGTCGCTACTTATATTTGCAGCTACTACAGCGTTATCTGCGAGTTTTGCAGCTGTTACTGCATCGTCAGCTAGGTTAGCAGCACTAATGCTACCATTAAATTCATTGTATAGAGTATCGAAGTTAGAGTTGACCTCTGAACTTGAGATTGTGGTGTTACCGCTAAATGTGTTTGGTTTGTTTACAATTGCCATTTTTTATGTTCCTTTTATTCCTACTGTTATCATTTTATCACAGTTGTTTCAACTGTTTAATGGTTCTGGTTTCCTCTCCTGACTTTTTCTTAGCCTTGTACTCGTAGCCGTAGTCTTTGAGCACCTGATCGGTTAAGTCTTGGCTTTTCTGTGAAAGTAGGGTCTTTTGAGTCTGTGGCGGTAGTTTCTTAAACTCCTCGTTAGTAGTCACTTTGTCTATCCACTGAGAGTAAGCCTCGTTAAAAGCGTTGTTAGCTTCACTAAACTTCTTTGCATCAACAGTTTCCTTGAAGCCACTGATTCTCTTGGTATCACTCTTATTCCAGTCTTTCTGTGCCGAGTAGGTGTTAGTACCCACACCTAGACCATCAGAGATCATGGCTATTAAGGTGTTGGCACTCTTTGGATCATTCTTTAGCTCTTCGTAGTTAGATACAGGTAGTGGCACGAACAGGTCTTTAGCAAAACTACCAGGTGTTACTTTTTCCCCGATGAAGTTCTTGCCAGTGAGTACTTGTTTAATAGCCCCTGCACCTGGTGACATTTTACCTTCTGCGTAGTCCATAAGTACGTCCCACGTTGAACGTGCTCCGAACTCATCACCATTTAACTTTGTAACCTGACCTGTGGTTGAGCTTTTCGTTTCTCTGGTTGCAAGTCTTGTTGCCACTGTAGCTATACTCGCCATACCGCCTGAAACATCAAACCTAGTATTACCAATCTTTATCTTGCCAAAGTCTGAGCTACGAGGGTCTTTCTCTACGCTACCTGGTTTAAAGTTCTCAGCTGCTGCCATAGTCGCACCTACCACAGCTATCATCTTTACTAAGTTCTGGGCTGCCTCTTTTCTAACAAACTTAGCCGACTTATCTCTGTTAAATACATTAGTCCCCTTTTGGAACTGGTGGGCTGTTATGGTGTCTATGTTAGATTTCCAGTTACGAGGTGAGAAGAACAGGTTGTTAAGCACATCTGCACCACCTTCGGCTTTGCCAAGATGACCACGCCCTGTCATTGAGTTTATTAGCTTGCCGATTTTTTCTAGTTGCTCTGCATCGTCTATATCTACACCTGCTTTTTGGGCTTTTTCTAATATCTGATCGGCTAGATCAGCTCGCATACGGTGTGCTGCACCTACGTAGGCATACTCAGAAGCTTTGAATAGTCTACCGAGTCCAGGTACTTTCTCTTGTAATGCTGATGGGAAAGCTTCTTCTGTACTATGTACGTCTAGTTTCATCTTTCCATAACGCCCGTTGATGTTGTTAACCCTTGATAGCGTGTCAGCATCAAGAGCATCTAGGGCATCAATACCTTTAAGACCTTTACCTATGTCGCCCCATGATTTAACAAACGCCTTACCCCATACCGTCGGGTGAGTTGTAAGTACTTTTAGTCCCTGCCTACCGAAGAAGCTGTTATCTAGTGAAGCCTTAAGCGATTTAGCTGTACCAAAGGTAGCGTTGATTACACCTTTTGGCATTAGTTTATCTCTACGGGTCTTGGTCCCATCTATAAGTTCATTCTTGTAGCGTCTGAGTTTACCTAGTGCTTCACCGTAGGCAAATCTATCTCCACCGTTTTCTAACTCTGCTTTGGCTGTAGATACCTTATCTGCTAAGTCTGTGATCTTAGCTGATTCATCTGCTGATAGGTCTTTAGGTATACCTTTAAGCTTAGTGTCCTTACGAGCCTTGAGTACGTCTTTCATAGCCTCTACAGGGCTTTCAGGGTCTTTGTTGTACCCTTCAGCTCCAAGCCTCTGTGCAGCCTCTGAGGTCTTTACGTTGCTCTGAGACTGGGCAATACGTTGGAGTGTGTTAGCGTCTTTATTCTTGCGAGCTTGTGCTTCTAGTGCCTTTCTGACCGCTACTTCGTGTATAACGTTGTCACCAGGTTCTCCACCAAATGCTATTGCCTCTGCTCTAGCTCTGTTGTTCTGGACAAGTTCAATAGCTTTATCAGTTTCTTGAGTGTAACTACCTGACTTATATTGAGCCTTGTCTGGGAGCTCTTTTACAATACTATCTTCTATAGCTCTTCGCTCTGTAGCTAACGCACTACCAGTAGTTTTCATGTCACCAGGCTGGCTAGTAGCTGTAGCACCAGTTCTACTCCCAGTTGGAATATCCTGTGTAAGCGTTGGTTGATCTACTGCGGTAGCTGATGATGTACTACCTGTAGTTGGTGTTGGGGCACCCTGTGCCACAGTTGGGTTTTGTATACGTTCTATGAGCATAGTACGTTCTTGCATAAGTGCTCTCGCTTCATCAGCACCTAAACCGCCTCTTTTTTGAGCACTGGCTATCTTTTTCTGCACAACTTCTAATCGTTTTAGGTCGGACGTAGCTGGTACGTTAGTCTGCATGACACCACCAGAAGCCCCTGCGGTCTGTACTGGTTGTGGTGAACCTGCACCGAGTTGTCGTTGACCTGGGGTTGGTAGTTCTGAAGCTAGATCACCAGCTCCTGCCATCTGATCGTTTATTCGTGCGTTATCAGCAAGTGTAGCTGCATCTTGGGCTATGTTGGCTTTATTAGTAGCTCGTCTTGTAAGTCCAGCACTAGCAGCGTCCAACACACCACCTAGAGCGTAATTTGTACCCACACTTGTAGCGACTGTCTTTGCATTTATATCTTGTCCCCTTGCTGCGAGTTGCCCCTGATCTACTGCGGTGTTCTGGAGTATGTTTGCCACCCGTGCTGGGTCTAGCAGGTAACGAGCAGCTGTTATAGCAGCGTCCCCAGCTTTACCGCCTTTATTAACAGTCCTTAGTAAGTTTTCGAGTTCATCTGCTTTACCTGCTACTGCAACAAGTTTAGAGGCACCAGGAAGTGATGCCATAGCTTTAATAGCCTTTGTACCAGTAAGAAGCTGTAACGCCTCTCCTGTGAGCTGTCCACCCTTGTAAGCAACATCACTAAGTTGATTATCCTGTACAAACTTATCAGAACCTTCTGCACTCCTAGTGGCTGCTTGTGTAAGTCTACTTTGTCCCTTACCAGGTGTTGCAAGATCATATATGCCACCGACACCCTGTGCTACACCTTCCCCACTACGTTTTACACCAGCTCCGAAGGCTGCACCACCACGTATAACTGGGTTTTCTAGTGTCCTGTTAAGTTCCCCCAGTTGGTTAGAACGTTCGGCAGTAGCCTTAGCAAAGCTACCTCTTTGTTGTGCTGTTAGCTCACCAATCAGTCTCTTCTTAGTTTCGGGAGATAGAACACCACTTCGCTCGATTTCCTTCTTGCGTAGACTTATAAGCTTTTGTTGGTCTTCTAGCAGTTTCTCTTTGCGAGCAGTACCGCCAGTAACATCTTGGATAACTGATTCTACTGCACCACCGAAGTCTAAGGCTGATGATATGTTCTTTTTTACGTTGTCTTTAGCTGTTGTAACAAGGCTTTTTGGTTTCTTTATGCCATAGTTGGGATCTATGGCCTGAGATAGTGACTGTACCTCTGCTACATCTAAGCCAGTCTCCTTAGAGATATCTTCCCAAGATTTACCCTTTTTTAGAGCACTCCTGACAATAGTGTTCTTCTTCTTGTCATAGTCCTCTCTAGCACGTACCTTATCCCCAAGACCAGAAAATAGACCACCTCCGCCCTGTGGTTGCGTTCCGCCTGTGAGTATACCTTGTATTGCCATGGCTTATTGATAATTAAGGTTTTTAGGATTCTTATAGCCACCAAAGTATCGGTCAAAGTCTACTAGCCCAGCTGCACCCCACTCCCTTCGCATTTGGCTGTATGTTTGAGGGCTTACATAACCATCACGACCTATAAGTTTGTCGGCCACTAGCTGTGAGCGTAGCGTACCAGCAGCTTGTGAGTAAACTTCTTGCTTAGAAGCTGCTCTACCACCTCCGCCTCCACCACCGCTTCTAGCACTTGCTTGAGCCAAAGCTGCCTGTTGTCGAGCCTGTTCTTGTTCCATCTGGAACTTACGTTCGGTTAGATCACGGTTGTATAGGGTGTCTGCTAATTGGTTAATAGCACCTGTTCTTTGAATACCGAGATCACCAATTTTCATATTAACGCCAGCAATCTCCTGTGCCTGTTGAGCACCGAGTTTAGAGCGTTCACCAAGTAGTGCAGTACCGAGTTGTGTCTGTAGGTCTACTGGCATGCTAGAACGAAGCACACCACGTGCTCCTGCTGATTCAAGTATATTCTGTGTTTC
>Ga0138256_10000559_pt1 | contig 40807 bp, 32 predicted proteins | sample KNB2016incub_MG_FD_105486 | JGI IMG/M metagenome (GOLD analysis project Ga0138256, IMG submission 105486) | Active sludge microbial communities from wastewater in Klosterneuburg, Austria - KNB2014incub_MG | ecosystem: Engineered > WWTP > Activated sludge > Unclassified | place: Austria... | reverse complement strand
GTAGCTTAGCACGCTTTTCCGGCCCGTCATGATGTCCACTTCGGCCACCATGCCGGGAATGATCGGCAGCTTGTCGCGCAGCATCGCCTTGTTCGTGCGCACGCGCACCAGGTAGAACGCGTTGCCTTCATCGTCGGTGATCGTGTCGGCGCCGATGCTCTCGACCTCGGCCTCGAGCCCGCCGTAGACCACGAAATCGTAGGCGGTGAATTTCACCAGCGCATGCTGGCCGGGGCTGAGAAAGGCAATGTCGCGCGGCGCGATTTTCGCTTCCAGCAGCAGCGTGTCATCGAGCGGCACGATCTCGACGATGTCGCGCCCCGGCAGCACCACGCCACCCTCGGTGTTGACCAGCAGCCGCTTGATGGTGCCGCGCACCGGCGAACGGACCTCGGCCTGCTTCACGCGGTCGGACAGGCCGACGCTGCCCTCTGCAAGGCTGTTGAGCGTTGCGGTGGCTTCCGCGAGTTCGTTGCGCTTGGCGTTGCGAAAGTCGAGCGTGACTTGCTCGACCTTGCGTTCGGACTCATCGATAGCCGCCCTGGCGCGGGTCATCTGCGCGGCGGACTGCTCGCGCTCGCCACGCAGGCGCGAGACGTCGCGCTTGAGACGCAGGATTTCCACCTCCGACACCGCGCCGGACGCGAGCAGGGGCTCGGTCTGGCTGAGTTCCTGCGCGGCCAGTTCGTAGTTTCGCGACGACTGCTGGTAGAACGCCGTGGTCTCCTGCAATTCCTGGCGGCGCTGGGCGAGCTGCTGCCTGGCGATGCCGGTCTGGCCTTCCAGCTCGGCGAGGCTCGACTGGTACAGGCGGGTTTCGGCCGCGGCGAGCTCGGGCGCCTCGGCGAGCACCTGCGGCGGCACGTCAAAGGGCTTGCCCTCGGCAAGCGCCGCCAGGCGTGCGGTCTTGGCGAGCAGTGACAGGCGCTGCACGCGGTTTTCGCCGAGCGCCGAGGCGAAGCGCGTGGCGTCGATGCGCACCAGCAGTTGGCCGGCATCGACGACCTGTCCTTCGCGCGCGTGGATCTCGGAAACAATGCCGCCATCGAGCGACTGCACGACCTGCAGCTGGCGTGAAGGGACCACCTTGGCCTCGCCCCGCGTGACCTCGTCGATGCGCGCAAGGGCGGCCCACAGGATGAGCAGCAGCACCACCAGTACGATGACGTGCAGCAGCGTGCGTGCGCGCAGGGGATCGCGCGCGAGGCGCGCGGCGTGTGCATCGGCGGCCCAGTCGACGCTGTCGATGGGGGTGGGGCGGTTCCAGCGCTCGAGCACCCGCTCGAGCCACGGTGAGCTGAGGGCGATCCAGCGCCGCGCCATGCGCCTGAGCGTATCGGCGATGCGCGATCCGCTCATACGCCCCTCCCGACGCGCCCCTGGCGCAGTGCCTCGACCACGCTCTCCTTCGGACCGTCAGCGACGATCCGGCCGTTGTCGGTGACGATGATGCGATCGACCATGTCGAGCAGCGAGGTGCGGTGGGTGACGATCACCACTGTGCGCTCGCGCGCGAATTCTCGCAGTTGCGCCTTCACCGCTTCCTCGCCCGAGTGGTCCATGGAACCGGTGGGTTCGTCGAGCAGCAGGATTGGCGGATCGTTGATCACCGCGCGCGCGATCGCGACACCCTCGCGCTGGCCGCCGGATAGCGATTCGCCACGCTCGCCGACGGGCATGTCGATGCCCTTCGGATGCTGGTTCACGAACTCGGCGATGTTGCCGATCTGCGTGGCGCGCACGATCGCGGCGTCCTCGATCTGCGGCGCCCCGATGGTGATGTTCTCGCGCAGCGTGCCGTAGAAGAGCATGACATCCTGCGGCACGTAGCCGATGTTGCGGCGCAACTCGCCGGGGTCCAGCTGGCGCAGATCGATGCCGTCGACCAGCACCGCACCGGAGCTCGGGCGGTAGAGACCGAGGATGAGTCGCAGCAGCGTGCTCTTGCCCGATCCGGTGCGACCGAGAATCGCAACCTTGTCGCCGGCGTTGATGCGCAGGCTCACGCCGCGCAGCGCGTTCATGTCGGTTCCGGGGTAGGCGAAGCTGACGTCGCGAAACTCGATGTCGCCGCGAAAGGATTGGCGACTGAGAAAGTGGGCACCGCGCGGGCGCTCGACCGGGTTTTCCACGATCTGGTCGAGTGCCGCCAGCGAGGTGATCGCGTTGTGGTACTGCGTCATCAGGCCCGCCACCTGTCCCATCGGTGCCAGTGCGCGCGCGGCCAGCATCGAGCACGCGATGAGCCCGCCCATCGTGAGCTTGCCAGCCGATATCAGGTAGACGCCGATCACGATCGTGCACACCGAGGCGAGCTGCTGGGCGAGCATCGCGGCGTTCAGCGTGGAGTTCGCGAGCAGGCGCAACTGCGCGCCGCGATCGGCGAGGTACGCGGCGCTGCGCTCCCAGCGGCTCTGCATCACGCCCTCGGCGCCGAGCGCCTTGACCGACTCGAGTCCCACCAGGCTCTCGATCAACGTGGCATTGCGCATGGCGCCGGCCCGGTAGGTGGTCTCGGACAACTCGTGCATGCGCGCCCCGACCGTGACCGCGTATCCCACGACGAGCACCATCGCGGCCAGCACCGGCAGCAGCATAGGCCACGCGATCCAGCCGATCACGATGACGAATGTCAGGGCAAAGGGCAGATCGATGAACGCCGTGACCGTGGCGGAGGTGATGAAGTCGCGCGCCGATTCGAAGGATCGCAGGTTCGAGGCGAAGGAACCGACCGAGGCCGGGCGCTGCTCGAGGCGCATGCCGAGCACGCGCTCCATGATGTAGCCCGAAAGCTTCAGATCGATCCGCTTGCTGGCGAGATCAAGGAAATAGCCGCGCATCGAGCGCAACGTGAAATCGGCACCGAGCACGATGACGACGCCGGCCGCGAGCATCCACAGTGTCTCCGTCGCGCGGTTGGGGACCACGCGGTCGTAGACGTTCATCGTGAACAGCGGCAGCGCCAGCGCGAACAGGCTAATCATGGCGGCGGCGAGCAGCACATCGCGGTACAGCGCGCGATGCTCCAGCACGGCGCCCCAGAACCAGTGACGCTGCGCGCTGCCGCCGAGTTCGGGCGCGCGCTCGTCGAAGCCGTAGGCCACGCGCGCGAGGATCGCGTTGCCGAGGTAGCGCTCCCCGAGCGCTTGCGCCGTGATGCGGGTCTCGGTTCCGCCTGCCTCGACCACGCGCAGATGCCCGTCATCGCGCCCGAGCAGCACGCAGGCCTGGTCTTCGCGCAGCAGCAGTATCGCGGGAAACGCCTCGCCGCCGAGCGCCTCCGGGCTGCATTCGACGATGCGCGTCTCGAGCCCTGCGCGCTCGGCGGCGCGTTCGACCAGCGAAGGCACCATGCGGTTCTCGTGCAGAGGCAAACCGGCGGTCAGGCTCTCGCGCGAGATCTGCTTGCCGTGGAAGCGCGCCACGTAGACAAGGGCTTCGAGCAGGGGATCCCGTGAGGGCAGCTCGGAAGCGGGAAGTTGAGGCATCTGCGCTGGTGTCCGTGCGGTGTCGGCGCACCCATCGGCGCCGGTCGACTGCACAGTATAGTCGGCCTTATTCGCCCGCGCGGCGATGCAGGAAGGCCTGGAGCTTCTGCGTGTCCTCGGCGAACTTGCGGATGCCCTCGGCGAGCTTTTCCGTCGCCATCGCGTCCTCGTTCATCTGCCAGCGGAACGCCGCCTCGGTGGGCGCCGCCTTCGCCTCGCCGAGCTCCATCGCGGTGCGCGGATCGAGCATGCGCTGCAGTGGCGCGCTTGCCGCGGCGAGCTCGGCCATCAGCGCCGGCGCGATGGTCAGCAGGTCGCAGCCGGCCAGTGCGCGGATCTCGTCGCTGTTGCGAAAGCTCGCGCCCATAATCTGGGTGCGATAGCCGTTGCGCTTGAAATAATTGTAGATGCGCGTCACGGAGCGCACGCCCGGGTCCTCGGCGGCGGGGTAGGCATCGCGCCCCTCGTGCTTGCGGTACCAGTCGAGTATGCGTCCCACGAAGGGCGATATGAGGGTCACCCCGGCCTCGGCGCAGGCCGCGGCCTGGGCGAAGCTGAACAGCAGGGTCAGGTTGCAGTGAATGTCGCGCCGTTCGAGCTCTGCCGCGGCGCGGATGCCCTCCCAGGTCGAGGCGATCTTGATCAGCACGCGCTCGCGGCCGATGCCGGCGTCCTCGTACAGCGCGATCAGGCGTTCCGCGCGCGCGATCGTGGCGCCCGTGTCGAAGGACAGTCTTGCATCGACTTCAGTGGAGACGCGCCCGGGAATCAGCGCCAGGATCTCGCGGCCGAAATTGACCGCCAGCTTGTCCATGATGGCGTCGTCGCGCGCGCCGGCATCGACGCGGGCGCCGAAGCCCAGCGCGTCGTCCAGCAGGTGGGCGTAGGCGGGCTTCTGCGCCGCCTGCAGCAGCAGCGAGGGATTGGTGGTGGTGTCGGTGGGTGCAAATTCCGCCAGCGATCCGATATCGCCGGTATCGGCGACGACGGTGGTGAAGGCGCGCAGTTGTTCGAGCTGGTTCATCGGGTCTCAACCTGTTGCGTGTGCTGCCGGTCACGCAGGATAGTGCAGCTTGCGCGTGCTTTCACGAATCCTCGAGGCTGTCACGCGACTCGGGGTCCACGTCGGGGCGTTCCTCGTCCTCCTCCTCGTCCTTGGCCGGCACCAGGGCGCGCGGCTCGTAGAGGTCCTCGGCGCTGGTCTCGATGCCGATGTGGAAGGCGGCGAACCCGGGCAGCACCACCTGGTCGACGGCCTTGCCGATCACGCGGCCGTCGTAGGGCGAGACGATATCGGCGCGCATGTTGGTGATCGGGTCGGTGACGCTGCCGAGCAGATCGCCCTCGGCTACCTGCTGTCCGAGTTCGGCCTTGCCGAACAGGATGCCGCCGGTTTCGGAGCGTACCCAGCGCGACTGGTAGTGCACCGCTACCGGGTTCCCCCAGACGCGCAGCTTGCGGTACATGCCGAGCTGGTCGATCAGCGCGAAGATGCCGCGCACCCCGTGCTCGACCTCATCGACCTGCAGGCGCATCGGTTCGCCCGCCTCCAGGGTGACGGCGGGAATGCCGCGCTCGACCGCTGCGCGCCGCAGGCTGCCCGCGGCACCGGGGCTGTGGATGATCGCGGTCGAGGTGAACGCTTCGGCGACGCGCACCACCTCCGGGCGACGCAGGTCACCGCGTATCTGCGGCAGGTTGCTGCGGTAGAAGGATCCGGTGTGCAGGTCGACCAGGATCGTGCAATGGGAAATGACCTGGTTGAAGAAGGAGTGCGCGATGCGCGAGGCCGAGCTGCCGCGCGGGTTGCCCGGGAAGTGCCGGTTCAGGTCGCGGCGGTCCGACAGGTAGCGCGAGGCACGCTTGAAGCCGATGAGATTCACGATCGGCACCCCGACCACAGTGCCGTGCAACTGCTGCGGATCGATGTCGTAGAGCACGCGGCGCACCATCTCGATGCCGTTCAGCTCATCGCCGTGTACCGCTGCCGTCAGGCACAGCACCGGGCCCTCGGCGGCCCCGTTCACCACCAGCACCGGCGTGGCCACCTCGATGCCATCGAAGGATTCGGCTGGCTGCCAGGCCAGGCGTGCCGAGGTGCCCGGGGCCACCTCGGCCTCGAGCATCACGAAGGGAGCGACGGGACTCTGGGGCAGATGCGCCACGTCGACATCGTCGATGCTGCGCATCGCCTCGTCCTGGGCCTGATCGGACCGGGTCTCGACGTCGCGGCGGAATTGCCTCGTGTAGGCCTCGCCCGGACGCTCCATCACCGGGGCGTCGAGGTCCACGTTGCGTGCGCGCCGCCGCGGCGGCGTGTCGGAAACTGTCGTTTCCGTCGCCGATGCGGGAGCATCAGGTACGGGAAGTGCCTCGTCCGCGGCGCGGGCGAAGCAGGCCGCTGCCAGTGCCAGCACGAGGCCGGCGGTGGCAGCGGCGGGGGCGCTCAGCCGCACTTCGAGTCGCCGCAACTCAGGCAGGTCATGCAGCCGTCCATCATGATCATGGCCTTGGTCATGCACTTGTTGCACAGCTGCGCGCCAGCGGGGTAGGGGTTGCGCTCCTCGGGGGCGGGGGCCGCGTTGAGGCTGCGGGCCTCGAACTGCACGCGCTTCTCGTCCATGATCCGCTTCGCGTGCTCGGGGATCTCCGGCGCCTGGATCATCCCGATGTCCATCAGGTGCTTCTCGATGCACTCGCCGATCTCGGCGACCAGCGAGGGCATGAAGCGGCCGCCTTTCTTGAAGTAGCCGCCCTTGGGGTCGAATACCGCCTTCAGCTCCTCGACCAGGAAGGTGCAGTCACCGCCCTTGCGGAACACGGCCGATACCACGCGCGTGAGCGCGAGCACCCACTGGAAGTGGTCCATGTTCTTCGAGTTGATGAAGATCTCGTAGGGGCGGCGCTGCTCGTGCGCGGTGCCCGGGTTCAGCACGATGTCGTTGATCGTGACGTACAGCGCGTGCTCCGAGAGCGGCGTCTTGAGCTTGTAGGTGGCGCCGGGCAGCGTCTCGGGGCGCGAGACGTTCTCGTTCATGCTCTCTATCGCGCGCTCGAGCTCTTCGGCTACGGCCGGTTTCTCCGGCACGGCATCGAGGATCTTGTAGCCCACGATGCGCTTGGCAATCTTGACGGTCATGTTGCGGGTACTCCTCAGAATTTACCGTAGTAGCCTTCTTTGATGGCCTCGAAGAGGTTCGCGGCGGTGTGCATCTCGCCGTCGTACTCCACTTCCTCGTTGCCTTTCAGTTCCACGGTGGTGCCGTCCTCGAGCTTGAACTGGTAGGTCGTCTTCTCGAGATCCTTTTCCTTGACCAGGACCCCCTGGAAGGCTTCCGGGTTGAAGCGGAACGTGGTGCAGCCCTTCAGACCGTTCTGGTAGGCGTAGAAATAGACGTCCTTGAAGTCCTCGAACGGGATGTCGGTCGGCACGTTGATGGTCTTGGAGATCGACGAGTCGATCCACTTCTGCGAGGCGGCCTGGATGTCGACATGCTCCTTCGGGGCTATGTCCTCGCTGGTGAGGAAGTACTCCGGCAGCTGCTCATCGGGATCGCTCGAGTACGGCGTGGCGCGCGCGTTCACCAGCTCGCGGTAGGCCAGCAGCTCGTAGGAGAACACGTCGATCTTCTCCTTGGATTTCTTGCCCTCGCGGATGACGTTGCGCGAGTACTGGTGCGCGAAACTCGGCTCGATGCCGTTCGAGGCGTTGTTGGCGAGCGACAGCGAGATCGTGCCGGTCGGTGCGATAGAGGAGTGGTGCGTGAAGCGGCAGCCCTCCTGGGCGAGTGCTTCCACCAGCTCCGGTTCCACCGAGGCGACGCGTTGCATGTAGCGGCTGTAGCGCGCGTGCAGGATACGTCCGGGCACGAGATCGCCGACCTTGAAGCCGTCACGCACCATTTCCGGGCGTTTTGCCAGCATTTCCGCCGTCACCGTGAACGCCTCGTTCATGATCGGCGCGGGTCCTTTCTCGCGCGCCAGCTCGAGCCCGGTGCGCCAGCCCGTCAGCGCGAGCTCGCGCGAGACGCGCTCGGTGAACTCCACCGCCTCGGTGCTGCCGTACTTGATGCGCAGCATCGTCAGGGTGGACCCGAGGCCGAGGAAACCCATGCCGTGGCGGCGCTTGTTCTCGATCTCGTGGCGTTGCTGCTCGAGCGGCAGGCCGCTCATCTCCACCACGTTGTCGAGCATGCGTGTGAACACCGCCACCACCTCGCGGAAGGTGGTCCAGTCGAAGCGGGCGTCCTCGCGAAACGGCGCCTGCACGAAGCGGGTGAGGTTCACCGAGCCGAGCAGGCAGCTGCCGTAGGGCGGCAGGGGCTGTTCGCCGCAGGGGTTGGTGGCGCGGATGTTCTCGCAGAACCAGTTGTTGTTCTGCTCGTTGACTTTGTCGATCAGGATGAAGCCCGGCTCGGCGAAGTCGTAGGTCGAGATCATGATGACGTTCCAGAGCTTGCGCGCCTTCACGCTCTTGTAGATCCGGCAGGCGACGCGCCCCTCGGCGTCGCTGACGTATCCCCGGGCGTGCGGGAAATGCCGCCAGATCACCTCGTCGCTGTTGCCGATGTCGTAGTCGCCGTCCTCGAGTTCCTTGGCCGAGATCGGAAAGGACAGGGGCCAGTCCTCGTCGCGCGCCACCGCCTGCATGAATTCCTCCGTCACCAGCAGCGACAGGTTGAACTGGCGCAGGCGCCCGTTCTCGCGCTTGGCGCGGATGAACTCGACCACGTCCGGGTGGCTGATGTCGAAGGTGCCCATCTGCGCCCCGCGACGCCCGCCGGCCGAGGACACGGTGAAACACATCTTGTCGAAGATGTCCATGAACGACAGCGGGCCGCTGGTGTAGGCCCCGGCGCCCGAGACATAGGCGCCCTTGGGGCGCAGCGTCGAGAATTCGTAGCCGATGCCGCAACCGGCTTTAAGCGTCAGGCCCGCCTCGAGGTTCTTCTCGAGGATGCCGAGCATCGAGTCCTCGATGGTGCCGGAGACGGTGCAGTTGATGGTCGAGGTCGCGGGCTTGTGCTCCTGGGCGCCGGCGTTGGAAATGATACGCCCGGCCGGGATCGCGCCATTGCGCAGGGCCCACACGAAACGCTCGTACCAGTGCTGGCGCAATTCCTCGGATTCGACCTCGGACAGCGCCTGTGCCACCCGGCGATAGGTGCCGTCGATGGTTTCGTCCAGCGGGTTACCCGCCTTGTCCTTCAGGCGGTACTTGCGATCCCAGATGTCTTCCGAGGCCGGTTGCAGGGCCGCGGGGACCTCCGCGCTGCGGCTGGTGGTTCTGACCTTGAGTGCTTCTATGGACATGTGCGCCTCGCTCGTATTCTTGGCCGGTTGATTTTGCGAGAGTTTTTATGGTTGGTCGTTGCCGACGCATGCAAATCCCCCGCATCGGCAGATGACGTCATCGTGCGTTCGGGGAATCAAAACTCAAGATGCAGTGTAATGGAGGTACATCAAAACACAATATGTAGTGTCAAAGTTTTTTGGCCTGCCTGCCGTTGGCAGGGACTTTGCACGGTCCCGGCGCTCCCTCCGGGCCTCCGTCGTAGGGGGAGCATATTGCCTGCCCGAAGCCCTTTTCGCTAGCATCCGCCCCGCTTGCCTCTACGGGAATTCCTCCATGCGTGCATCGGCCCTCGGCCTCCCGCTGCTTTGCTGCTGCATTGCGGGTGCGCGCGCCATCGGGCCCGGGTTGCGCGAGGAGTTCGCCATCCACCAGGCCGGAATCTACGCGGTCGGCGCGGTCGATGCCGGGGGGGGCGAGGCGATGGTCGGTCCCGTGCACGACATGGCCCTGGACACCAACGCTTGACGCGACAGCTGCGCATACTCACCTACAACATCCACAAGGGCTATTGCTCCGGCAACCGCCGTTTCGTCCTCGAGGGTATGCGGGCGCTGATCGCCGAGACGGGCGCCGACCTCGTGTTCCTGCAGGAGATCCATGGCCGCCACAGCGGCCATGCCCGCCACGAGGGGCGCTACAGCTATCCCGAACAGCCGCATTTCGAGTATCTCGCCGACCAGTCGTGGCCGCACTACGCCTACGGGCGCAATGCCATCTACCGCAGGGGCGATCACGGCAACGCGATCCTCAGCAAGTTTCCCTTCGTGCGCTGGGAGAACATCAACGTCGCGCTGTTTCCGCGCTCCAGCCGCAGCATCCTGCACGGGGTGATCGAGATCCCCGAGAGCGGCTTTCGCCTGCACACGCTGTGCGTGCACCTCGGGCTGCTCGAGCAGGAGCGCCGCGGCCAGCTCGAGACGCTCGCCGAACGCATCGAGTCGCACGTGCCGCACGACGAGCCGCTGATCATTGCCGGCGACTTCAACGACTGGCGCCGCCGCGCCGGGCGCCACCTGCACGCCAGCCTCGGGGTGGACGAGCTGTTCCTCGAGCTCGAGGGGCGGCATGCGCGCAGCTTCCCGGTCTGGCAGCCGCTGCTCGCGATGGACCGGATCTACTATCGCGGGGTGCGGCCGCTCTCGTGCCAGCGTCTCAGTGCCGGGCCCTGGCGCGAGCTCTCGGACCACGCGGCGCTGATGGGGGAGTTCAGTCTCCCGCGCAAGCGTCGCTGATCTCAGTGAAAATCGCGTGAGCGTGTCTGCAGCGCGCCCAGCGCCGCGCTGTGGTCGAGAATCTCGCCGGCGATCACGTGGACCACGCTGTCGCGGCTCTCCATCACGCCCTTGACCAGCAGCAGCTTCCCGCGCAGCAGCGCCTTGCGAAAGCGTTCCTGGCGGTCGCGCCAGACCACGACGTTGATGTTGCCGGTCTCGTCCTCCAGCGTGAGGAACAGCACGCCGCTCGCGGTGCCGGGGCGCTGGCGGCCGGTGACCAGTCCTGCCACGCGCACGAAACGGCCGCTGTTCAGCGCGTGCAGCTGGTGCGCGCTGCAGCAGCCCGCGAAGGGCTGACGCGCGCGCAGCAGCGCCAGCGGATGGCGCCCCAGCGTGAGGCCGATGCTGCGATAGTCCTGCACCAGGTCCTCGGCCTCCCCGGGCGCGGGCAGCTCGACCGCATCGTGCAGCAGCTGCGCGGTCTCGGCGCGGTCGAACAGGGGACGGGGCTCCTCGATCGCCGCGGCCTGCCAGTGCGCCTGGTGGCGGTGGCCGCCGAGGCGCACCAGCGCGCCGGCGCCGGCCAGCAGGTCCAGCTCGCTGCGATCGAGCAGTGCGCGGCGCGCGAGATCGTGCAGGTCGTCGAAGGCCCGGCGCCGGCGCGCGGCGACGATGCGCCCGGCCGCGGCAGCGTTGAAGCCGCTGATCTGGCGCAGGCCGAGGCGCAGCGCGGGGCTTTGCCCGTCGCACCTCTCCAGCGCGCAGTCCCACTCGCTGCGGTCCACGTCGACCGGCAGCACCGTGACGCCGTGGCGGCGCAGGTCCTGCACCAGCTGCGAGGGTGAGTAGAAGCCCATCGGCTGGCTGTTCAGCAGCGCGCAGCAGAAGGCGGCCGGGTAGTGGCACTTCAGCCAGGCCGAGGCGTAGGCGAGCAGCGCGAAGCTCGCCGCGTGCGACTCGGGAAAGCCGTAGTCCCCGAAGCCCTTCATCTGGTTGAACAGGCGCTCGGCGAACTCGCGGCTGTGGCCGCGTGCGAGCATGCCGTTGATGACCTTGTCCTCGAAGGCGGCGAGCGTGCCGTTGCGCTTCCAGGCCGCCATCGCACGGCGCAGCTGGTCGGCCTCGCCGCCGCTGAACCCGGCCGCGACCATCGCGAGCTTGATCACCTGCTCCTGGAAGATCGGCACGCCCAGGGTGCGTTCCAGCACGGCGCGAACCTCCTCGTTGGGATAGGTGACGGGCTCGAGTCCCTGGCGGCGCTTCAGGTAGGGGTGGACCATATCGCCCTGGATCGGCCCCGGGCGCACGATCGCGACCTCGATCACCAGGTCGTAGAAGGTGCGCGGCTTCAGTCGCGGCAGCATGGCCATCTGCGCGCGCGATTCGACCTGGAACACGCCCACGCTGTCGGCGCGCGCGAGCATCGCGAAGGTGCAGGGATCCTCGGCCGGGATACGGCTCATGTCGATCTCCACGCCGTGCGCGGCGCGGATCAAGGCGAAGGCGCGCCGCAGCGCGCTCAGCATGCCGAGCGCGAGGATGTCGACCTTCAGCAGACCCAGCGCCTCGATGTCGTTCTTGTCCCACTGGATCACGGTGCGATCCATCATCGCGGCATTCTCGACCGGCACCAGCGCCGCGATGGGGCTGCGCGTGATGATGAAGCCGCCGACATGCTGCGAGAGGTGACGCGGGAAACCGAGGATCTCGCGCACCAGGCGCATGAAATGCCCGGCCATGCTGCTCGCGCCGGCGAGATGCTCCTCCTCGAAACGCCGCGCGAGATCGCCGTGGCGGTCCCACCACGACAGCGACTTCGCCAGCTGCTCGACGAACAGAGGATCCAGCCCCAGCGCCTTGCCCACGTCGCGCACGGCGCTGCGCGGGCGATAACTGATGATGGTCGCGGCCAGCGCGGCGCGTTCGCGCGTGTACTTGCGGTAGATGTACTGGATGACTTCCTCGCGCCGCTCGTGCTCGAAGTCGACGTCGATGTCGGGCGGTTCGTTGCGCTCCTTCGAGATGAAGCGCTCGAACAGAACGGCGCTGCGATCGGGGTCGACCTCGGTGATGAACAGGCAGTAGCACACGGCGGAATTGGCCGCCGAGCCGCGTCCCTGGCACAGGATGCCGTTGCCGCGCGCGAACTGCACGAGGTCGTGCACGGTCAGGAAATAGTATTCGTAGGCAAGCTCGGCGATCAGGACGAGCTCCTTCTCGATCAGCGCCTGCGCGCGCCGCGGCACACCGTCCGGCCAGCGCTGCTGTGCGCCCGCGAGCACCAGCCGGCGCAGCCAGGCCGTCGGCGTCATGCCCGGCGGCACGACTTCCTCGGGGTATTCGTAGCGCAGCTCCCCGAGCGTGAAGGAACAGCGCTGCGCGATGCGCACGCTCTCCGCGAGCAGCGCCGCCGGGTAGAGGCGGCGCAGCCGCTCGAGCGCGCGCAGGTGGCGCTCGGCATTGGCGGCAAGGCGCGTGCCCAGTTGCTGCACCGGGGTGTTGAGGCGGATCGCACACAGCGTGTCGGCGAGCGCCTTGCGCTGCGCGACGTGCATCTCGACGCCGCCGCAGGCGACCATCGGCAAGCCGAGCCGGGCGGCGAGCTGGTAGAGCCGCAGGTAGCGCTGCTGCTCGCCGGCGCCGAGCAGCAGTTCGGCCCCGAGCCAGAGCCTCCCGGCGAACAGCGTGCCGAGCGCCTCGCCCTGGCGCTGCAGGGGCTCGATCGCGGCGGTGCCCGGTAGCCAGATCGCCAGGCAGTGGCGCACGTTTACCTCGAAGTCGCGCAACTGCACCGCGTATTCACCCTTGGGGCTGCGCCGGCGCGCCAGCGTGATCAGTCCCGAGAGCTCGGCATAGGCACGGCGGTCGGGCGCCAGCAGCACTAGCAGCAGTTCACCGTCGAGGCGGAACTCGGCGCCGATGATCAGGTGCAGGCCGTGCTCGCGCGCCGCCACGTGGGCCTTGACCACGCCGGCCAGCGAGCACTCGTCGGTGATCGCGAGCGCGCGGTAGCCCTGGCGCGCGGCCTCGGCGACCAGCTCCTCGGGGTGCGAGGCGCCACGCAGGAAGCTGAAATTGCTGATGCAGTGCAGTTCGGCGTAGGACATCTTCGGGTGGCGGTCGGGCATTTACTGTATTTATATACAGTACATAAAGCCTTTGCGGCTGCCAACCGCTAACATGCGCACCTCGATACCGCAGATGGATCCCCCGATGGCCGCCCCCCGCGCCGCACCCTTCTGGAGCAGCAAGACTCTCGATCAGCTGAATCGGGAAGAATGGGAGTCGTTGTGCGACGGCTGCGGGCTGTGCTGCCTGCAGAAGCTCGAGGACGAGTACACACGTCGGGTCTACTACACCAATGTGGCCTGCAAGCTGCTCGACCTGGAGAGCTGCCAGTGCAGCAACTACGCGCGGCGCCAGGAGTACGTGCCCGACTGCATCGCGCTCACGCCCGGCGATGCCGATGCCTACCGCTGGCTCCCCGAGACCTGCGCCTACCGCCTGGTCGCCCAGGGTGACGAGCTACCCCCCTGGCACCACCTGGTCTGCGGCGATCGTGGCGCGGTGCATCGTGCCGGCATCTCGCGCGCCGGCCAGATGCTGCCCGAGGCCGCCGTGCCCGAGGACGCCTGGGAAGAGCACATCATCTTCCGCATCGGCTGAGGCCGGCCCGCCATGAAAAGAATCCGTTCCGTGTTTGTACAAGGAAACTGAATCATGTCGCTCGATTTCGACAGCGCGCGCCTGCGTGATCCCAACCTTCGCCCCGAGCACGAGGAGTGGCGCACGCAGCTGCGCCGCTTCATCGACCGCGAGATCATGCCCCGCGTCGATGAGTGGGACGAGGCCTGCCGCATTCCCGACGAGCTGTGGCCGAAGGCGGCCGCGATCGGGTTGCTCGGGCTCGGCTACCCGGAAGCCTACGGCGGCACCGCCGAGGGCATCGACATCTACCACCTGAACATCGTTGCCGAGGAACTCGCGCGCACCAGCCTTGGCGGCATCAACAGCACGCTGCTGGTGCATGGCATCGGGCTGCCTCCCGTGGTGAATTTCGCCAGCGACGCGTTGAAGGAGGCGGTGATCCCGCCGATCCTGCGCGGCGAGAAGCGCATCTCGCTGGCGATCACCGAACCCTCGGGCGGCTCGGACGTCGCCAACATCCAGACCACCGCGCGGCGCGACGGCGAGCACTACATCGTCAACGGCGCCAAGACATTCATCTCCGGCGGCATGGGCGCGAACTGGTTCACCACCGCCGTGCGCACGGGCGGCGAGGGCGGACGCGGCATCTCGGTGCTGCTCATACCGGCCGACAGCGCCGGCGTGGCGCGCACGCCGCTGGCACGCAAGCAGGGCTGGTGGTGCTCGGACACCGCGACGATCCACTTCGACGAGGTGCGCGTGCCGGCGGCGAACCTGGTCGGTCCCGAGAACATGGGCTTCCTGGTGCTGATGGCCAACTTCAACCACGAGCGCATGGCGATGGCGGTGGGCATGGAAGCCTTCGCGCGCGTGTGCCTGGAGGAAGCCGTGAGCTGGGCGCGCGAGCGGCGCACCTTCGGCAAGCGCCTCGCGGACCACCAGGTCATCCGCCACAAGATCGCGATGATGAAGCAGCGCATCAACGCCACGCAGGCCTACATCCAGATGTGCTCGCGCCAGATCGTCGACGGCACGGTGCAGCCCGGCGATATCGCGCTGCTGAAAGTGCAGGCCAGCGAGACCATGGAGTTCTGCGCGCGCGAGGCGATGCAGGTGCTCGGTGGCGCGGGTTACCTGCGCGGCAACCGCGTTGAGCGCATCTACCGCGAGGTGCGCGTGAACGCGATCGGCGGCGGCTCAGAGGAGATCATGCGCGATCTCGCGGCGCGCCAGTTCGGCTTCTGAGCTGTGGGTCGGGATTTATCCCGACAAGGGCTCGGCGGCGCCGAGCCCGCCATGCCGATCAGGGCAATTGTCGGCAAGAATGCCGACCCACAGGATAAAGATCAGTCGTCGGCATGAATGCCGACCCACAATGGCAGGGCAAGGGGGCACCGATGCGTTTTACCGAAGAACACCAGGCGATTCGCGCCACGACGGCGAAATTCATCGATGCCGAGATCAATCCCCACGCCGACGAGTGGGAGGCAGCCGGGATATTCCCGGCGCACGAGGTGTTCCGCAAGATGGGCGCGCTCGGGCTGCTCGGCATCGCGAAGCCCGCGGAATGCGGCGGGCTGGGGCTCGATTACAGCTACCAGATCGTGTTTTCCGAGGAACTCGGGCGCATAAAGTCGGGCGGTGTCGGCATGGGCATCGGGGTGCAGACCGACATGGCCACGCCGGCGCTGGCCAAGTTCGGCAGCGACGAGCTGCGACGGGAATTCCTCGCCCCGGCGATCAGCGGCGAATATGTCGCCTCGATCGCGGTGAGCGAGCCGGGGGCCGGCTCGGACGTCGCGGCGATCACCACGCGCGCCGTGAAGGACGGTGACGACTACGTGATCAACGGCAGCAAGATGTGGATCACCAATTCGACGCAGGCCGACTTCCTGTGCCTGCTCGCCAACACCGGCGAGGGCAAGCCGCACCTGAACAAATCGCTGATCATCGTGCCGACGAAGCTGCCGGGAATATCCTTCTCGCCGCGCCTCGACAAGCTGGGCATGCGCTCCTCGGACACCGCGCAGATCTTCTTCGACAACGTGCGCGTGCCCCAGCGCTACCGCATCGGGGAGGAGGGCGCGGGTTTCGTCTACCAGATGCTGCAGTTCCAGGAAGAGCGGCTGTTCGCGGCTGCCGGTGGCCTCAAGGCCATGGAGGCCTGCATCGACGCGACCATCGAGTACACGCGCGGGCGCAAGGCTTTCGGGCAGTCCATCCTCGACAACCAGGTCGTGCACTACCGTCTCGCGGAGTTGCAGACCGAGGTCGAGGCGCTGCGCGCGCTCACCTACGACGCCGTCGAGGGTTATATCAACGGCGAGGACGTCACGACGAAGGCCTCGATGGCGAAGCTCAAGGTCGGGCGCCTGGCGCGCGAGGTCAGCGATGGCTGCCTGCAGTACTGGGGCGGCATGGGATTCATGTGGGACAACCCGGTCGCCCGCGCCTACCGCGATTCGCGCCTGACCTCGATCGGCGGCGGTGCCGACGAGGTGATGCTCGGCATCATCTGCAAACAGATGAACATCCTTCCCGGCAAGAGGAAACCCGCGTCATGAGCCTGCCCGCCCGATTCAGTGATCGCTACGGTCCGTGGGCCCTGGTCGCCGGCGCCTCGGACGGTATCGGCGCGGCCTTTGCGCATCGCCTGGCGAGCGCCGGTATCAACGTGGTGCTGGTCGCACGGCGCGCCGTCGTGCTCGCGACGCTCGCCGATGAGTTGCGCCGCAGTTACGGCGTCGATGCTCGCTGCGTCGTGGAGGATCTCACCTCCGAGGCGATGATGGGTGAGATCCGCCAGGCGACGGACGACATCGAGGTCGGCCTGCTGGTCTACAACGCAGGGGCCGCGCATGGCGCCGTCCACTTTCTCGACCGCCCGGCCGAAGCCGCGATCGGCCTGATCTCGCTCAACTGCCGCGGCCCGGTGCTGCTGGCGCATCACTTCGGCAAGCGCATGCGCGAGCGCGGCCGCGGTGGCATCATGCTGTTGTCCTCGATGGCCGCGATGTCGGGCGGCTCGTACATCGCGGTCTACAACGCCACCAAATCCTTCGACATGGTGCTCGCCGAGGGCCTGTGGCACGAGTTGAAGCCCGCAGGCGTCGATGCGATGTGCCTGGTGGTGGGCGCCACGCTGACCCCGAGCATGCTTGCAAGTCGCGACAGCTTTCGCGGCTATCCCGGTATCATGCAGCCCGGGGACGTGGCCGACGAGGGGCTGGCATTTCTCGGGCGCGGGCCGTTGTGGGTCGCCGGAGAGCACAATCGCGCAGTCGTTGCCGCCATGCGTCCGGGCTCTCGCATCGAGGCGATCAACGGCCTCAGCCAGGCGACGGCTTCGATTTACGGTCTGCCACCCGTGACGGTCGCCGGCGAGGACTTCAATACTTGATGGTGGCTTGCAGCCGGGCTTTGGCGGAAGTCGGGATGCTCGATCGCACGCTGATCCGGTGCCGTCAGTCTTCCGAGGGCACGGCGAAGTAGCCCTGGTAGTCGCTGACCCTCTGCCGCTCCTGCACGGGATCGAGACCGGTGTCGCTGAAGGCATGGCGGTGCCCGCCGTGCTTGCTCGCGGGGTTCTCCGCGAGGTAACGACGGATTGACGCTTCGAAGTCCGGATGGAACGGGATATCGAACTGCGCGTAGAGGCGCCGCACTTCGGCCACCGGATCCCGCATGAACTCGCGGAACTGGATATCGCAGACCCTTGGCGAGGGGACCGCGCCGCCACGGCGCGAGGCCACCGAGGCATCCAGCGCGCTGGCGCAGTTGCGCGACCACTCGCGCGCCACGGACTGCGGATCGGCGGCGCGCGTATAGGCACCGCGCAGGGTGGGCAGCATGCTCGCCAGCGAGGACACGATGCGCAGCGGATCGCGGTGCGTCTGCACCAGGCACGCGTCGGGGTAGACCTGCAGCAGCGCCTCGAGCGTCCACAGGTGTGCCGGCGACTTCAGCACCCAGCGCTCGCCGCGGTGATGCCATTGCAGGTACTGCAGGAAGCGCCGGTGATAGCGGTAGCTGCGCACGTGGTCGGCGCCGTGCTCCAGCCAGCGGGTATAGGAGGGCACGTGGAAGATGGTGTTGTACTGCATGCTGACGAAGATCTGCGCCGTGATGGCCACGCACTCCTGCGGCAGCGAGGCGCCCATGCGGTGCATGTTCTGCACGCCGGGCATGAGGTACTCGGAGATGCGCAGCTCACGCGCGTGGCGCGCGATGCGCGGATCACTGGCATAGCTCGCGCTTTGCGGTGGCGGGAAGGGATGCGCCACCTCCCACGTCGACGGGCAGCGGTTCGACGGATCCAGTGCCAGCAGTTCGTGCAGTATCGAGGTGCCGGTGCGTGGCATTCCCACGATCACGAGCGGATGCCGGATCGGCGCCTCCAGGATCGCGGGTTCGCGATACAACCAGTCCTGCAGTTGTAGCTGGCAGGCCAGCGCCTGCACCAGCATCTGGCGCGCGAGCAGCCTGCCGAGCGGGGTCAGGGCGGCCTCTTGCTCCAGGGCATTGCACAGGACCGTGAGCCCCTCGTCGTGCGGCCCGTCCGGGCCGAAGTCGGTGAGCCCGGTCCGGCGCCGGGCGCGGTCGATCAGCGCCGCGGGGGAGAGCGAGGCGCGCGGCAACAGGCCGAGCAGGCCGTTCAGCGCCCGGATCGGCGGAAGCGCCCGCGGCACGAAAGTCATCGCGATCCCGCGCGGTAAATGGGGCCGTGGATCGAGTGCTTCACGCCTTGGCGATCTCGACGAACTTCACCACGCGCGCGCTCGGCGTGGGCACGGTGCCGCTGGCGAGCAGGAAACGCCAGTACATGATGCCGCTCACGCGCCCCTCGGTATCCAGCCAGTTGGGCAGGCCGGGGTCGCGGTGCGCCAGCACGAGCGTGTAACGCCCGTTGGCATCGAACGTCATCTGCGCGCGGTTCACCGAGACCTGGCGCCGCGTGTAGTCGAAGGTCTGCATGTAGCGGTTCCACAGCACCAGGTTCGCGAAGCGGCACTGTGGCAGTTCGCCCTCGATCACCAGCGCCTCGTCGGGCATCAGCACGAAGGGAGCGGCGGCATAGTGCGCGTGCAGGTTGCCGTAACCGGTTTCGCTGACCCACTTGCCGGGCGCGTTGAAGCTGTTGGGCACCTTCGAGAACCAGGAAGGCGCGGCATTTCCCGCCGCGGAGCTCGCCACGGTCATCGCCAGCATCGCACCAACGAATCGGCTCACGGTGTCTATGCGCCGCGCGATCTCCGCATCGCCGGGCGCCGGCGCCAGTGGTACCGGGTCGATCGCCTCGATGCGCAGCGGCACCTGGAAGGCGGTCTGGTTCACGATGTTGTTGCGGGTCTCGTAGTAATGCCGCGTCGTGATCTGCCCTGAATCGCTCGCCAGTGGCAGCCAGTTGCCGCGGGCCGGGCGCGACGCGCTGGCGATGATCTCGTAGTTGCCGTCCTGGTCCACCTGCATGTCCATGTCGTCGAGTGCCGCGGTGGACTTCCCCGCTGCGTTGCCCGCGCCGCTGCCGCCCTCGACAGTGAACGAGGTGAAGGTCGCGCCTGCCAGGTTGCCGCGGATGCGGTAGCTGCGATCGCCGCGCACCGGCGCGAAGTAATACAGCGCGTCCGGGTTGTCGCCGAGGAGCTTGCGCGAGGGCAGGGTGTAGGGCGTCCACACCGGATACTCCGGGTCGGCCTCGAGCCAGAAGTTGAGCGCGGTGTTGAGCAGGTGCAGCACCAGGCGCTGGCCCTCGGCGATATCCGCGGCGGAAGTGATGCCGTAGGCAGGACTGAGGTACTGTGCCTGCAACTCGCCGATGTTGCGCAGCAGAGCCTGCATCGCCGTGGTGCTGGCCGTCGCGGTCGCGGGTGGCACGGTCTGGCTGCCCAGCGCCGCGTTCGCCATCAGTGCGGAGGCGCCGCCTATTGCCGCTGCGCCGAGCATGAAGTCTCTGCGATCCATTTGTTATTCTCCTTGGGACGGATGGGATTGCCCGTTCACTATAAGGCGGCGTGACGGCCGATCCGCATTACAGGCTTGTCAGGTATACGGGTGATATGGCTTTGACGGACGCTGAGGTGATTCGCGCGTTGCGCGAGGTGGCAGGCGCCGCTCACGTCCTCGATGACGACGAGGCGCGCACACGCTACGGCATCGACCGCACCACGCTGGTGCCGCCAGCGCCGTGCTGCGTGGTGCGCCCGGGCAGCACGGCGCAGGTGCAGGCCATCGTGCGCCTGGCGCGCGAGCACGGCATCGCGCTGGTGCCCTCGGGCGGGCGCACCGGTCTCAGCGGCGGCGCGGTGGCGGCGCGGGGCGAAGTCGTGGTCTCGCTGGAACGCATGGACCGCCTGGTGGAATTCAACGCCGAGGAACGCTCGATCACGGTCGAGGCCGGCATGATCACGGCCCGGCTGCAGCAGCACGCGGCGGCGCACGGCCTGTTGTATGCCGTCGATTTCGCCTCGGCGGGATCCAGCCATATCGGCGGCAATATCGCGACCAACGCCGGAGGGATCAAGGTCATCCGTTACGGCATGACGCGCGACCAGGTGCTGGGACTCGAGGTGGTCGACGGACGGGGAGAGCTACTCGAACTGAACCGCGGCCTGGTGAAGAACAACACCGGCCCGGACCTGCGTCACCTGTTCATCGGCTCCGAAGGCATACTCGGCATCATCACCAGCGCGACGCTCGCGCTGCGCAACGCCCCGGGCCCGCTCGACGTGATGCTGCTCGCGGTGCGCGACTTCGCCGCGATCATGGACGTGCTGCGCGTGTTCACGCGCGCCATCACGCTGAACGCCTTCGAGTTCTTCGGCCACAACGGCCTGCAGCGGGTGCTCGAACGCCTGCAGCGCAAGGCGCCGCTCGGTGCCGAGGCGCCGTTCTACGTGCTGCTCGAATTCGAGCACCAGGGAGCAGCCGCGCCGGAACAGGCCATGCGGGCGTTCGAGGAGTGCGTGCAGGCGGGCTGGGTGCTGGACGGCGTGCTCAGCCAGAGCCTCGCGCAGGCGCGCGAGCTGTGGCTGCTGCGCGAATCGATGTCCGAGACGCTGGCGCGCTGGCTGCCCTACAAGAACGACATCGCGTTGCGCATCCCGGCGCTCCCCGCGTTCATCGAACGTGCGCGGGTGCTGGTCGAGCGCGAGTATCGCGGGCTGGAGGTGGTGTGGTACGGCCACGTCGGCGACGGCAACCTGCATCTCAACGTGCTCAAGCCCGAGACCATGCCCGTTGCGCAATTCGCCGGGCTCTGCGAGCGCGTCACGCACGGCATCGCCGCGCTGGTGCGCGACTGCGGCGGCAGCATCTCCGCCGAGCACGGCGTCGGCCTGTTGAAGAAGCACATCCTGCACTACACGCGCAGCTCTGCCGAGATCGAGGCGCTGCGCCAGATCAAGCGGGTGTTCGACCCCGCCGCGATCATGAATCCCGGGAAGATCTTCGACCCGTGACGGTGCGCCGGCTGCGCATGCCCGCGCGCGGGGCGATCAGGCAAAGCTCAGTATCCGGTTCGCACGGTCCTTTTTTTCCATCACGACGCGGCCGTTGATCCGCACGATGCCATCCAGCGTCGGCTCGTTGTCGATGCCGCGGTGGACGAGGCAGGGCGTACAGACGCTGAGGATGCCGCCGCCTTCCATGAACAGGCGCATGCGTGTCGCCAGGTCGTGGGTCTCGAAGGGCGGGCCGATGTTGAAGCCGTCGGCCGCGCCTTTGACGGCGAGCGGTGCGGCATCGAACATCAGCACCACTTCGACCCGCTTGCTCCTGTCCTCGATCTCGATGTTGGCGAGCACGAAGGGGATGGTCGCCTTCTCGCCGTTGTTCCTGCCGTAACCGGTGATGATCAGGGTATCGATCGCGTCGCTCATGGGATGTCTCCGGGTATTCCCGTTGCGGGTGGCCAGTTCAGGCGCCACGGGCACCTTGCCTCATCGGCAGGTGTTGGTTGACACCGGCCGTGACCGATATATGTTACATCGCAAAGCGAGGCCGTGGATTTCTCCTCGAGAGACGTCGAAACTGGACCCACGAGCTGAGGGAACGGAATCTGGGGAGGGTGAATGAGCGATTTTGACGAGATGGTGGATCTTGTCGTGGTGGGCAGTGGTGGCGGCTCCATGTGTGCCGGCTTGCTGATGCGCTCGGCGGGCAAGAGTGTCCTCATCCTGGAAAAAACCGGTCTGGTCGGGGGCACGACAGCCCGTTCCGGCGGTGTGATGTGGATTCCCGACAATCCGTTCATGCGGCGCGACGGCGTGGACGACAGTTACGAGAAGGCAGCCACCTACCTCGATACGCTTGTCGGCGACCACGAGGATGCGCCCGGCGCCACGCGCGCGCGGCGTCATGCCTATCTGCAGGAAGCGCCGCAAATGGTCGATTTCCTGCTGGGCCAGGGCATCAAGCTCAGGCGCGTGACGTATTGGCCGGATTATTACGACGAGTTGCCCGGGGGCTCCGCGCCCGGGCGAACCGTGGTTGCCGAACTGTTCGATCTGAACCAGCTTGGCTCGTGGAAAGCGAAATTGCGTCCGGGCTTCCTGATGATGCCGGCGACATTGGAAGAGGCGATGCTGATGCCGCGCATCAGGTTCATGGGCAGGGCGCGCCGGGTCATGTTCAAGGTGGCGTTGCGCGTCATTGCCGGATTGATCACGCGCAAGCGGCTGGTGGCAGCAGGCATGGCATTGCAGGGGTGGATGCTCCAGGCGTCGTTGCACGCGGGCGTCGATATTCGCACCGACGCACCGGTAAGCGAGCTCATCGTCGAGAACCACGAGCTCAAGGGCGTGTTGACGGTCAAGGACGGCAAGCCCTGGCGCGTCGGCGCGCGTCTCGGCGTGCTGGTCAATGCGGGTGGTTTTGCCCACAACCAGCGCATGCGCGACCAGTACATTCCCGGCACGTCGACGGCCTGGAGTGGCGCAGCACCCGGTGACACGGGCGAGATGATCGAGGAGATGATGCGCCATGGCGCGGCCGTCGCGCAGATGGACGAGCGGGTGGGGAACCAGAACACCTTGTCGCCTGGCAGCGAGACGGCATTCATCCGGCCGGGGGCACAGGGCATGACGGCGGCGCCGCACGCCATCCTGGTCGATCAGGGCGGTGTGCGTTACATGAACGAAGGCGGCTCCTACGTGGCCTACTGCAAGGGCATGCTGGAACGGAACAAGGTGGTTCCAGCGGTGCCGAGCTGGATGATTTTCGACAGCCAGTACACCCGCAGATACATGCTGGCCGGAACGATGCCGAGCAGGAAGAAGCTCCAGCGCTGGCACGAGGCGGGCTATCTCAAGCGAGGGGACAGCATCGCAGCACTGGCCGCGGAAACCGGCATCGATCCGCAGGTCCTGGCGGCGACGGTCGCGCGCTTCAACGGCTTTGTCGCGCAGAATCACGACACGGATTTTCACCGCGGCGAACGCGCGTATGATCGATGGCTCGGCGACCCCACCCATCGGCCATCGGAAACACTCGGCACCATCGAGAAAGGACCGTTCTACGCGGTGCCGATCTATCCGGGCGATGTCGGCACCTACGGCGGCGTCGTGACCGATGCGCACGCGCGGGTGCTGCGCACCGATGGCTCGGTGATCCCGGGACTCTACGCCACCGGCGTCTCGACGGCCTCTGTCATGGGGCGGGTCTATCCGGGAGCAGGCTCCAGCGTGGGACCCTCGTTCGTCTGGGGTTATGTCGCCGCGAAACACGCGGCGAGCCAGGACGATGCCCACCGCGCTTGAGCAGCGGACCGGCCCGGCGCCAGGCGCGCAGAGCCCGATGCCCGTGCTTCACCGGTGCGCGGGGTTGACGGTATAGTGGGTCATCGAACGCGGAGATTCCCATGAGCAATGCACCTTCAAAAAGCCCACCGCAATCCGCCGGTCCCGGCGCGCAGTGGCCGCCCGGCTGGCACACCATGGCGCACGGCATCAGCGTCGGGCGCTACATAGATCCGGCCTTCCAGCAGCTGGAGTACGAACGCCTCTGGAGTCGCGTATGGCAGGCCGCGGCCCGGGTCGATGAGATTCCGGCGGTGAACGATTACACCACCTATGAAATCGGGGACCAATCGGTTCTGCTCGTCAGGGTCGACGAGGGCACGGTCAAGGCCTATCACAATGTCTGTCCGCATCGGGGCACGGCGCTCGGTGAAGGCGCCGGAACGTTCCAGGGCGGGCGCATCATCTGTCCGTTCCACGGCTGGCGCTGGGATGTCAGTGGCAGGAACGAGTATGTGCTGGAGCGCCAGGAGTTTCGCGACGGCAAGCTGTGCGACAGCGATGTGGCATTGAAGGAGCTGAAGTCTGTCGTATTCGCGGGCTTCGTGTTCATCAACTTCGATCGCGATCCGGTGCCATTCGACGAGTTCATCGCGCCCGTGCGCGCATTCCTCGAGGATCTCGCGATCGGTGAAATGCGCCACTACTGGTGGAAATCGATACCCATCCCGTCGAACTGGAAGGTGGCCCAGGAAGCGTTCTTCGAGACCTACCACGTCCCCGCCACGCACCCGCAGCTGGAGAAGCCCGCGGCGGCGATGATCTACGGCAGCGATCGACCGACGGACTTCCCGTTCAGCCATCGCCATGTCGCATACGATGCATTCGCTTACGGTCACGGACGTTTCTATGCCGGGGAGAAGACGCCGATGGCCGGGAACGTCCAGGCACAAGGCGGTGATCCGGTGGAGGCAATGGCGGCTCGCCTGAAGCTGCTCGCCGATGGCATGGATGCGCAGGTGCTGCAGGGCGATATCGACGTGCTGCTGACACTGCGCGGAAAGCCGATACCGTCCGGTTCGAGCCTGGGTGCCGAGTACATCAAGGCGCTGTACGCGCGAGCTGCCGGCGAACAGCGACCGATGCCCAAGGCAACACCCGAGACACTCGGCATGTGGGGCGGCGAGATCTTCATTTTTCCGAACGTCATGATCTTGCCGCATGCCGGCAATGCCATGATCTACCGGGTGCGACCCGCAGGCAACGATCCCGATCGTTGTACTTTCGAGATCTTCTCCACACGAAGCTATCCCGCTGCCGTGACACCGCCGCGCGCGACCTTGCAGCGTGTGACCGATCTCGAAGACCCCGAGCAGGTGCTGGAGATACCGCGCCAGGATCTCGGCAACATTCCGCGCATGCAGAAAGGGTTGCACTCTCGCGCCATGCGCCAGACGTGGCTCGCGAGTCATCACGAAAAGATGATCCTCAACATGCACCAGGAAATGGACCGGTATCTGCAGGCCTGAACGGATATTGCCTGGGCCTGCCGGATTGCATTTCTGGTGATTGAGCGGGATGTTGAATGGAACTCGTGGTCTTCGATCTGGATGGAACGCTGCTGAACCGGGACTCGGCGCTGTCCGGTCGCACCGCCGAAACACTGCGCCGGCTCTCCGATCGGGGCATCGCCTACACGGTGGCGACGGGCAGGATGTTGCACGGCTCGCGCGAGATTCTGCAAGGGCACGGTTTCAGGCTGCCCCACGTCCTGAAGAACGGCGTGATGATCTGGCACCCGGACTCCGGGCGTTACAGCCATGTGAGCATCCTGACGCAGGGCGAGATCCAGCACGTGCTCGAAGCGGTGATGGCCCAGCGCATCACGCCGTTCATCTTCACGCTGGAGCCGGGCAACAGGCACGCGGTCTATCACGCGCCACTGCAGGGTTCTGCCGAAGAGGGGCTGGTGAAGCACTATGTAAAGCAAGCCGGGCTGGATGTGAGGCCGGTTGCCGAATTGCCCGGGACGGCCGACATCACCAACATCAGCGCTATCGGCGCCATGGCTACTATCCAGAAGATCGAACGGCTGATCGATGCGGAGGAACACCTGGTTGCCTATGCTGGCGCCGCGCTCGAGGGCGAACACCTGGGCTGGATCGACATACATCACAGCGAGGCGAGCAAGGGTGGCGCAATCCTTCAGCTCAAGCGCGATCTCGGGGCCAGCCGCGTGATCTGCTTTGGTGACGGCGACAACGACCTCAGCATGTTCGCCATGGCAGACGAGAGTTATGCGCCCGTCAATGCCAAGCCCCAGGTGAAGGCTGCCGCCACCGCGATCATCGGGCATCACGACGAGAACGGGATTGCCGATTTTCTGCGCGAGCGGTTCGCGCTGTGACAGCGCCGGACCGGTTTCGGGCTCGGCCAATATTGCACACCGGATCGCGGTCCGTGTGCGCCGTCTGGATAGACTCTCATCGGGGGATGGACAATGACCGACACGACCAATAACGAAGCGCCTCGGCTTGACCTGAGCGATGTCGAGCACCGGGTCGGCAAGCTGGTCGGCGGGGGACAACTGTGGGAGCCCTGCGCGAAGTCGGACATCCGGCGCTGGGTAATGGCGATGGATTACGTCAACCCGATCCACTGGGACCAGAAATTCGCCAGCCAGACGAAATTCGGCGACATCGTCGCGCCGCAATCGATGGCGGTGGCGCTGGATTATGGCCACGGTTGCCAGCCGGCGTGCGTTGGCCGCATTCCCGGCTCGCATCTGATCTTCGGCGGCGAGGAATGGTGGTGGTATGGCACCCACATCAGGCCGGGCGACAGGCTGGTCCAGGAACGCCGCTTCGCGGGCTACAAGGTGACCGACACCAAGTTCGCCGGCCCGACGATGTTCTCCAACGGCGACACGATTCACCGTAACCAGCATGGCAACCTCGTTGCCAAGGCGCGCTCGACGGCCATCCGCTACCTTGCGGCCGAAGCCGAGAAGCGCGGCATGTACGACAACCTGGTGGGCGAGGTGAAGCGCTGGAGCAGGGAGGAACTCGCCGAGATCGACCGGATCCGCCATGCCTGGCTCATGTCGAACCGCGACGGCATATCGCCGCATTTCGAGCAGGTGCAGGTGGGCGACAAGCTGCCGCGCCGCGTGATCGGGCCGCACAGCATCGCCAGCTTCACCACCGAGTATCGCGCCTTCCTGTTCAGCATCTGGGGCACGATGTACTGGTATGCGCCGCCGGGCATCAAGGATCCCTGGGTCAACCAGGATCCCGGCTGGGTCGAGGGTTTCGGCTTTGACGAGGAACTCGCGCTGATCGATCCACGCGCACGCGATGGTCTCTATCTCGGCCCCTCGCGCGGCCATATCGACGACAGCAAGGCGAGCGAGGTCGGCATGTCGCGCGCCTATGGCTATGGCGCAACCATGGCGGCCTGGAACACGGATTACCTCGCTTTCTGGGCGGGCCACGACGGCATGGTGCGCCACGCCAAGTCCGATTTCCGCGGCCCGGCCTTCGAAAGCGACGTGACCTTCATCGACGGCGAAGTCGTCGACAAGATCGAGAACTCGCAATGGGGTTTCCCGGTCGTCCAGGTAAAGGTCAGGATGAGCAACCAGGCGGGTACGACAGTGGTGACTTCGCTCAACGAGGTCGAACTGCCGTACTGAGGGCCCCGCCACGGTCAGGCGGGCGCAGCGTTCAGGCAGTTTTTCAGTGGCGCCAGCCACGCAGGCGGTTGCCAGCATCGCACAGCACGATCTCATTGTTGATGAAGCGCCCCTGTTTCGACGCCAGGAACACATGGAGATTGGCGATGTCTTCGGCAGTGCCGTGCAGCGGCAGCAATTGCATGCCCTGGACACGCGTATAGGTCTCGTCGGGCAGTCCAGCCTTGTTGGCGGGTGTTTCCATGATGCCCGGCTCGACCGCGTTCACGCGGATGCCATCGGCGCCGAACTGGTTGGCCATGCCAAAGGTGATCGAATTCAGCGTCGCCTTGGTGACGCCGTAGGCCGTGGCGGGCACGTTGGCCGCCATGGAGGACTGGTTGATGATGAGACCCCTGGCCCTGGAGAGGACGGGGCGGAGCGCTTGCCCCAGGATCAGGGGCGCGATGCTGTTGATGGTGAGGAAGGACAGCCACTTTTCGAGGCTCAGATGCTCAAAGCCCTGGGCGATCTCGCCGTACGCGAGGCCCGCATTGTTGATGAGCACGTCGAGGGCGCCATGGTCGGTGCAAATCTTCGCGCCGAACGCCTTTATGTCATTTTCGACGGACAGATCTAGCTTGTGGGTTTCGCAGTTCACACCCAGATTCCTGATCTCCCCCGACGCATCGGCGAGCCCCTGTTCGTTGATGTCGACAAGGATGAGGTTTGCGCCCTGCTCGGCGAAGGCAAGCGCGATGGCGCGGCCCAGCCCAGCCGCGCCGCCGGTCACCAGCACCAGTTTTCCTTTCAAGCCTGTGTCCATTTTCCGCTCCCGGCATGCGAATCGAGGGTTATCGCTCTGTTGATGAGCATCCAGCGTAGACGATACTCTCGCCAAAGCGAGTTGCAACCGTCACGTCGGCAGGCGGGCACAAGGGCAACGTCAGACCGAACCCCCGTGCGATGTAACCGGACCATCCATGGCTGATCAGATCGTCATCACCGAGAAAAGCAGCCAGGCGAAAGATGTCCGTACCGCGGTGGGTTCTCGCTACGGCGACATCCTTTCGGCCGAGGGCCATTTGTTCGAGCTGGTCGAACCTGAGGATGTTGTGCCGGCCTGGAAGCGCTGGGCACCGATCCTGCTGCGCCCTGAAGGGCTCTATGGCACGCGCCCGGCACAGGGGGGCAACAAGGCCGCCAAGCTTAAGGCCATTCGCGAGGCGCTGCGCACGGCGCGGCGGGTGTGGCTGGCGACCGATTGCGATCGCGAGGGCCAGCTCATCGGCCAGGAAATTCTCGAGCACTACAACTACCGCGGGCAGGTCATGCGGGTGCTGTTCACCGCCCAGGACGAGCAGACCATCCGCGATGCGTTCGCCCGGGCACGACCCAATAGCGAATATGCCCGCCTGTACGCCGCCGCCGTTGCGCGCCGCCAGGCCGATCAGATCTACAACCTGTCTCTGACCCGCACCGCGACCGTCATCCTGGGCCGCGGTGCGCGCGGCGTGATCGGGATTGGTCGCGTGAAGACGCCGACCCTTGCCATCGTGTGCCGGCGCGAGCTGGAAATCCGGGATTTCGTGCCCGTTTCCTATTTCGAGATTGTCGCGCGCGCAAGAGTGGAGGGTGGCGAATTCCGGATGCGGCACGCGCCGCCCGAGCGCATCGTGCGACGGGAGAAGGCGGAGGAGGTGGTCAACGCCGCCCGCGGTTTTGTGGGCACGCTCGGCGTGCGCGTCGAGGAAAAGCGCCAGGGACCGCCCAGGCTGCACGATCTGCCGTCGTTGCAGAAATTCTGCGGCTCGAGTTTCGGCTGGCCGGCAGCCAAGACGCTCGACGTGGCGCAGCAGCTCTACGACGGCCAGGGCAAGAAGATCATCACCTATCCGCGCGCCGAGGTGCGCTACCTGCCTGAAAGCCTGATCGCGGATGTGCCGCGGATCGTGGCCGCACTGCAGGTGGGCCAGTCGTTCAGCGCGATCCCCGTGCCCACACCGCCGGTAATCCGCAAGGGCGCGAACGGCAGCTTCCATGACAAGGGTGTGCAGGGGGCGAGTCACCATGCCGTGATTCCGAACGTCAACACGGTCGACGAACTGCGGGAGATCTGGCCGCGCCTTTCGCCGGACGAGAAGAGGCTGTTCGACCTCATTGCGCGGGCGTACCTGGCCGCCGTGATGCCCGATTTTCAATACCGCCAGACCAGCGCCGTGCTCGACGTCCGCGGCTTCGCATTTCGCGCCTCCGGCCGCCAACCCATTGTTCCCGGCTGGCGCGCCGCGTTCCCGCAATGGCAGCCCGCAGAGGAGAAGGGCGACGAGGCGCAGCTGCTTCCGGCGCTGCGTAACGGCGAGACCGCACAACTGCGCGATCCGGTCATCGAGGACAAGGAAACCCGGCCGCCGCCACGTTACAACGAAGGCACCCTGATCGAGGCGATGCAGAACGCCTGGCGCTTCGTCGACGACGAGGTACTGCGCGATCGCCTCAAGCAGGCGAAGGGTATCGGAACGCCGGCGACCCGCGCCGAGATCATCGGCGGTCTGAAGAAGCAGGGGTTCCTCGTGGTCGAGGGGAAGCACATCGTTCCCAGCGCGAGCGGCCTGGGTCTGTTCGGTGTTCTCGAGCGGGCTGATCCGGCGCTGGTAGACCCGGGAGTGACGGCGCAACTCGAATGCCTGCTCGACGATGTCCTGACCGGCAGGCAGGAGATGGTCGATGCGATCGATGCCGTGTGCGATGTCGCCCGGCGCATCATCGGCAAGCTCAAGGAAGGTGCCGTTGCGGGAGGAGCATCCTTGCCTGGTGCCGCAGCCGGTGGCGCGGCGAGTGACTGTGCGCCAACGCCCGCGATGAAACGTTTCGCCGCCAGCATCGCTCGCGAAAAGCACATCAAACCCCCGCGAGGCTACACGAGGTCCGCATCCATCTGCCGCTCGTTCCTCGAGCAACATGCGCCCGGGAAAGCGGTAACAGCCGAGTCGAAACGGAGCGAATCGAGCCACGATGCGAAGCGCGGCAAGCGCGGGCGCAGGATCACCCGCAAGCAGTGACTCCAACGGCAGGCCAAGCTGCCATCGCTGATCCGGCCAATACTGCATTTACCATAATATACATTATGCGCACTCTACGATGTGCAGAGCAGGCCGCTTCGGGGCCGGCTCCGGCTCACCCTTTCGGTGCGCTTCCCATCCACGCCACCACGCCAGGTAGACCAGATAGTCGCGTTGCTCGATCTCGGTCTGCGTCACCCGGTCACCCAGCGGCGTCAGCAGCGCACCGTCGTGGAACCGATAACCGAGCCAGCCCGGGTATTCACCAGCCCGCGCAGCCAGCGCCAACACGGCCATGCGCGGTGCGCCGGTCGTTTCGTAACGGCGAACCGTGCGCACGCTGACATCGAGGAATTGCGCCGCCGCCCGTTGATCGAAGCCGGCGCGATGACGCAGATACGCGAAGTCGGAACCGTTCATGTCCGGTGTCGTCCCGGATCGGCTCACGCGCCCGGCCTGCGGCCGGATGCGTGATCCTCACCAGGACAAACTGTCCGCTGATCAGGCCGAGGCCGCGCGCTGCAATTCGGGCCCGGATCGGTCACCGCCCGCCGCTCGATTTGGTCCCTCGTGCACACGAACGTTTGCGCGTACCCCTGTTTCAGTTGATGTATGTCAACGCTCTGGTTCGCCGACGACCCTGACTCTCTTGACATGCTAAGAGCCGCGGATTAGCTTGGTGAGAACAACGTTCTCTCTAGCGAAGAACAAGGCACCGGGCGCAAGCTCATGGATATATTCACCGGTAGTCAGCACGTGGTCCGCAGCACGGTACGTGAGGTGGCGCTGCCGTCAATCGGAACCACAGGGGACAAGCCGCCATGGACACATCCATATTTTCTTCGATCCTGGAGCACTACCAGGGGTTGCTGTCCGTCTATACGGCCGTGGGAATCATGGCGGTTGTATTCATTGGCAAGCGCCTGCTGTTGCTGATCCCGGCTATAAGGCAAACCCAGGCGCTGAACAAGAAGGCTTGCGAAGAACGAAACACGCGCAGTTTCTACCCGCGTGTTCAAAAGAGAGTCCGCGTCTGGGGCCTGCTGACCGACGTGGTGATCTTCGCGCTCGTACTGCCCTTTTGCCTTACCCTGGAAGCCCAACCCTGGTGGAGGATGCTGCTGGATATCTTCGCCATCCTGATGGTGTACGACTTTTTCTACTACCTGACGCATCGCTTCCTGTTCCACGACGGCCCGCTGGGTGGACCGCTGATCTGGGTCCACGCCGTGCACCATCAACAACGTAATCCCTGCCGGGCCGATTCCAGCTATCTGCACCCGCTGGAACCCGTGCTGGGGCTCGCACTTTACGCCGCCACCATTGCCGTGCTGGCTGCGGTCATAGGCAGATTCCACGTCGCGACCATCGTGATCACCTGGGTCGCGTTCTCCGAGATCAACCTGCACAACCACGATTTGATGGAGGAAGATCGTTTCCCGTTCAGGTACCTGAAGTACATGTCGTTCATGCATCACGTCCACCACGCGCGGTTCACGGCGGGTAACTTTGCCACCATATCGCTGTTCTACGACTGGCTGTTTGGCACTTACGACACCGGGGGCGGCTACAAGAAAAAAGCAGTGGTCGCCGGTGCGGATTCCCCCTCGCGGGAGGCGCGTTGATGAATTGGCTGCAGAAGCATGACGCCAATTGACGCCGCCTCTACCGGCGGCCACAATGCCCGCTTATCCACGACGCCTAGCATTGCCCATGAGATCGATAGACGAACCCCGTGTGCCCGGAATCGGCAAGCTGATCCAAGGCTGCCTGCTGTTGGCGGCAGTGATGACTGCGCAGGCCGCCAGCGCCGCGGAGTCGGCCGTGGATCAACACCAGCTCGGCACGAAATATTCGCCGCTGACGCAGATCAACAAGGACAACGTGGCGAATCTCGAACTGGCCTGGGAGTATCACACCGGCGATCTCCCGCCCGCCGATCTGAAGAACCTGCTGATCGCCTTTGAAGACCAGCCTAGCCTGATCGAGGGCAACCTGGTGGTGTGCTCCACCACGCGCCGGGTGATTGCGCTGGATCCGCAGACCGGCAAGGAGCGCTGGAGCTTTGACCCGCAGGATCCGCTGGAGAGCAAGAAGATCGGCATGCGCAAATGCCGCGGTGTGTCGAACTGGGTTGATCGCGAGGCCGCTGACGGCGCCGCCTGCAAATCGCGCATTTTCCTCGGCACCGCCGATTACCGGCTGGTGGCCATCGATGCCAAGAACGGAAAGCCGTGCGAAGGCTTCGGCGACAACGGTGTCGTGAGGATGCCCGCGAGCAAGCCGGAGCTGTTCCCCGGCGAACTGGTGGCAACCTCGCATCCGGCCGTGGTCAACGATGTGCTGGTCGTCGGTTCGGCCGTCGCCGACAACCAGCGCGTGGATGCCCCCAGCGGCCGCGTGCTGGCCTTCGATGCCCGCACCGGCAAACAGCTGTGGGAGTTCGACCCGGTGCCTCGCGATCCTGCCGATCCGGCCGCCCGGAGCTGGGCCAGGGGCACGGGCGAAGGCTACGGCGGCGGCAACGTCTGGTCGTCGATGGCGGTCGATCAGGAGCTCGATCTCGTCTACCTCCCGACCACCAGCCCGTCGGGCGATTTCTATGGCGGCGACCGTGCCGGCGACAACAATTACACGACCTCGGTCGTCGCGCTGCGCGGTGCAACCGGCGAAGTGGCGTGGCACTTCCAGGTCGTGCACCACAACGTGTTCGATTTCGACGTGCCGTCACAGCCGATGCTGATCGACTTCCCGCACAACGGCGCGATGGTTCCGGCGCTGGTGCAGAACACCAAGATGGGGCTGATCTTCGTTTTCGACCGCGCAACCGGTGTGCCGTTGGTCCCGATCGAAGAGCGCCCCGTGCCCCAGGACGTCAAGGTCGACGGCGAGGTGCTTTCGCCGACCCAACCTTTTCCCGTCGGTATGCCCGCACTCGGACCGCTGGGATTCTCTCCCGAGGACGCGTGGGGATTCACGCCGGTCGACAAATGGCTGTGTCGTGAAAGGATCAAGGAGCTCAACCACGGGCCGATCTACACGCCTCCCAGCGAGAAAGGAACGATCTTTTCGCCCTCGGTCGGTGGCGGTCCCAACTGGGGTGGCGGCGCCTATGACCCGCAGAGCCACATCATGGTGGTGCCGTCCAACCGCGTACCCGTGGTCGTGACGCTGATCCGCCGGGAAAACGCCAGGCTCGACGAGACCCAGGCCATTGAAGCCGGTGCCGCCATGACCTTCGCCAATGCGGGGGCGCCCTATGTTCCCAAGGTGGAGCCGCTTCTGTCGCCGCTGGGTGCCCCCTGCTCCGAGCCTCCCTGGGCAGCGCTGACTGCGGTGGATCTGGCCAAGGGCGACATCGTCTGGGACGTCCCGCTGGGCAGCATCGAGAAGCTGATGCCGATACCCATTCCGTGGGAGGCAGGCACGCCTGGTGCCGGGGGCCCGCTGCTCACCGCGGGCGGCCTGGTTTTCATCGGCTTCACGCTCGATGACAAGCTCCGCGCGTTCAGCCTGGATACGGGCGAGGTGCTCTGGAGCGCCGACCTCCCCGCCGCCGGGACCGCGATACCCGTCACTTATGAAGCGGGTGGCGAGCAGTATGTCGTCATTGCCGCCGGTGGCCACAGCATGTTCGGCACCACGCTGGGCGATTCGGTGGTGGCCTACAAGCTCAAGCGCTGATGACGTGAAGCAGCTGCCGACCACCCGGCCCTAGACAGCCACGTCGAACTTCATCGGCATCTCCTTGATGCCGTGGATGAAGTTCGAGCGCAGCCACTTGATCTCGCCGTCGAGGCGCGGATTGCGGATGCGCTTTGTCAGTTCCTCGAACACGATATTGAGCTGCAACCGTGCCAGGTGGCTACCGAGACAGAAATGCTCGCCGATGCCGAAGGCGCGATGGTTGTTGCGCACGTCCTCGCGCCGCGGGCGCGTGATGTCGAAGCAGTCGGGATTCTCGAACACCGCCTCGTCGCGGCTGGCAGCCTGGTAGAACATCACCACCTTGTCGCCGGCCGCGAGCGCCTGGCCGCCGACTTCCGTGGGTTGCGTGACGGTGCGCCGGAAATTGATCACGGCGGGGTTGAAGCGCAGGATCTCCTCGACCGCGTCCGGGATCAGAGTGGGATCCTCGACCATCATCCGGTATTGCTCCGGGTGTTCCATCAGCAGCCGCATGCCCTGGCTGGTCATGGTGCGCGTGGTCTCGTTGCCCGCCACGATCAACAGCAGCATGAAACTGCGGAACTCGTCCTCGTTCAGCTTCTCGCCGCCGACGCTGCCACGCAGCAATGCGCCGACGATGTCGTCCTGCGGGTCGTCGCGATGGTGCGCCATGATCGTATCGGCGTACATGTACAGCTCGGCGGCGGCCATCTGTCCGTCGAGCTCGCTGAGGTTGAGATCCGGATCGTCAGCGCCGAGCATCGTGTTGGTCCACTCGAAGAATTTCGTGCGGTCCTCGATCGGCACGCCGAGGATCTCGCAGATCGTGATCAGCGGCAGCACGCAGGCGACGTCGGTCACGAATTCGCATTCGCCGCGCGCCACGATCCTGTCGATCGCCTCGCGCACCACCTCGCGAAAGCGCGGCGCGTAGGAATCCACCTTCGACGGCGTGAACGCGTTGCGCACGATGCGCCGGTACTTGACGTGCTCGGGCGGATCCATGTTCAGGATCATCGTGCGCATCAGCGGCAGCTGGTCTTCGGGCACGTCGTTGAGGAACGCGCTCTTCGCCGCCGAGGAAAACAGCGCCGGGTTCTTCGAGATGCGGTCGACGTCCTCCTGCAGGAAGAAGCCCCAGAAGCCCTCGCCTCCGCGCATCGGCGCGTCCTGGCGCACCACGCGCGCTTCGCGCAGTTGACGGTAAAGCTCTTCGGGCACGCCGCCGCGATGGAGATCGGGATCGCTGAGGTCGGCATAGGGACACTTGGACATGCGGGAGCACCTCGAAACTAACGCCTAGTAGTCTTGGGTCAGTCTGGCCCCCTGCCCCTGCACTGTCAATCTCGTGGCAACCATTTGCAGATGACCAATTGGTAAACCGCCGGCGACTGTCCCGATACGCAGCGCTTGGCCTCCACGCGGGTTAAACTCAGCCGCAACAGCGCCGGAGAACCCCATGAGATACCTGCACACGATGATCCGCGTCGCCAGCCTGGATGACGCGCTGGATTTTTACTGCCGCAAGCTGGGACTGGTGCAGCAGCGCCGCTACGACAACGAGGCGGGCCGCTTCACCCTGGTCTACCTCGCAGCGCCGCAGGATGCCGACGCCGCCGAGCAACTCAGCGCTCCGCAGCTGGAGCTGACGTGGAACTGGGATCCGGAGGTCTACACCGGCGGGCGCAATTTCGGCCACCTCGCCTACGAGGTCGCAGACATCTACGCGTTGTGCCGGCGGCTCGCCGACGCAGGTGTCACGATCAACCGCCCTCCGCGCGATGGCCGCATGGCCTTCGTGCGTTCCCCCGACGGGATATCGATCGAGTTCCTGCAGCGCGGCGCGGCCCTCCCGCCGCAGGAGCCGTGGCTGTCCATGCCCAATACGGGCAGCTGGTGAGCGACTACAGCACCACCCGCGACCGCCGGATCGCCGGCGCCGCGGTCTGGGCCGCCACGGTCGCCTCCTCCAGGAGCAAGGAACGCTGGCATCCGGGGCGCCGATGCGGGTTACACTAGTTGCAATACCGCGCTCGAGGAAGCGACCACGATGGCTTACTGGTACTGGCTGGCATTCGGCATGGCACTCATGGCCGTGGAGATCTTCCTGCCGAGTTTCACCGCGCTGTGGTTCGGCGTCGGGGCCATCATCGTCGGCGTGCTGCTGCTCGCGCTTCCCGGCATGACGCTCGCGTGGCAGGTGCTGATCTGGGCGCTCGCCTCTGCCGCGTTCACCTTCGCGTGGTTCCGGTTCTTTCGCAACAAGGCGCCGGATCGCACCAAGGCGGGCATGGGACGCGAGGCATTGCTCGGTGAGACCGCGATGGTCGTCCACGCGCCGCTCGGCGAGAAACGCGGCCTGTTGCGCTTCGCCACGCCGAAGCTCGGTTCCGACGAATGGCAGTTCATCTGCAACCAATCCGTTGCCGAGGGCGATCGGGTGGTGGTCGACGATGTGTCGGGCAACACGCTGATCGTCAGCAAGCGCTGAGCAATTCCGCATCAGGTTCCATCCAGGGAGTCATCATGGAAAGTCTGTTTCCCGTACTGGTTTTCTTCGCCCTCGTTTTCGTTACGATCGCCAAGCTCGCCTGCATCGTGCCGCAGGGAAGCAAATGGGTGGTGCAGCGCCTCGGCAAGTACCACAAGACGCTCAATCCGGGCCTGAGCTTCATCATCCCGTTCTTCGACGTGGTGGCCTACCGGGTGACGACCAAGGACATCGTGCTCGACATCCCGTCGCAGGAAGTCATCACGCGCGACAACGTCGTGATCATCGTCAACGCGGTGGCCTACATCAACATCCTGCAGCCAGAGAAATCGGTCTATGGCGTCGAGGATTTCCGCATCGCGATCCAGAACCTGGTGCAGACCTCGCTGCGCTCGATCATCGGCGAAATGGACCTCGACGACGCGCTGTCCTCGCGCGACCAGATCAAGGCACGCCTGAAGGAAGCCATCTCCGATGACATCTCCGACTGGGGCATCACGCTGAAGACCGTCGAGATCCAGGACATCAACCCGTCGGACCGGATGCAGGCGGCAATGGAAGAACAGGCGGCAGCCGAGCGCCAGCGCCGCGCCACGGTGACGCGCGCCGAGGGCAGCAAGTCGGCGGCGATCCTCGAGGCCGACGGGCGCCTCGAAGCCTCGCGTCGCGACGCGGAAGCGCAGGTGGTGCTGGCCGAGGCGAGCCAGCGCGCCATCGAAATGGTCACGACCGCGGTGCAGGACAAGGAATTGCCGGTGATGTACCTGCTCGGCGAGCGCTACATCCAGTCGGTGAAGGACATGGCCGTCTCGCCGAACGCCAAGCTGGTACTCATCCCCGCCGACCTGCCCGCCTCGATCCGCGGCATGATCGGCAAGTAGCTAGACCGGCCGGCTCAGGCGGTTCTCGCCGGCGCGCACCGTTTCGCGGTGCGCGATCGCCACACGGCTCTGCGGATCGGTGGGCGCGGCCACGAAATGCCAGCTCGCCTCCACCCGCTGCGCGTTCACCTCCAGGCTGACGAAACCGCGGTTCGTGTAGTCCGCGAAACGCAGGTGCGGCTGCTGTTTTATGCCCTCGACCATGCGGGCGTGGGCCTCGGGGTCGCGGCGCGCCAGGTAGTGGCCGAGCGGCTCCGAGGCGATGCCCGGGGTCACGAACTCCACCGCCTGCGCACCGCGCCCCGATTGCCCGTCGTAACGTGCGCGATCGTAGGGATCGGGGGCGACGTCCAGTGCCCAGGAGCTGTGGATGTCCCCGGTCAGGAACACCACGTTGTCGATCCCGGCGCGGCCCAGGTGTTGGAGTATGCGCTGGCGCGCCTGCGGATAGCCGTCCCATTGGTCGGGGTTGAAATTACCGAGCGGCGCGAACACGACCTGCTGCCCGAGCAAACGCCAGCGCGTGCCGCGGGCCTGCGAGGCATCCAGTTCACCGAGCAGCCACGCTTCCTGCGCTGCTCCCAGCAGCTCGCGTGCCGGGTCAGACGCTATATCCTGCGGCGATGCCGCCGGCTGCTCGCGCCCCTCGAGCCGCGTGTCGAGCATCACCAGGTCCGCGAGATCGCCGAAACGGAAGCTGCGATGGATCGGCGCGTCGGCTGCGGTATCGCGCACCGGCATCCATTCGTGCCACGCCTGTATTGCCGCGGCGCGGCGCTCGCGCCAGGGACCTTCGCGTTCCGGGTCGTGGTTGCCGGCGCCGTCGCGCCAGGCATTGTTCGCGCTCTCGTGATCGTCCCATACCGCGATGAACGGATGCACGCGATGGGCCGCTTGCAGGGCGGGGTCGCGCCGGTAGAACGCGTAGCGGCGACGGTAATCCTCGAGCGTCAGGATTTCGTGCGGCGGATCGAGCGGCAGGCGCCCGTCGGTCTGGTCGCCGTACTCGTAGATGTAGTCACCGAGGTGCAGCACCGCGTCGAGCGATTCCAGTTCGGCGATGCGCGCGTACGCGGCGAAGCTGCCCTGCTGGTAGTTCGCGCAGGCCGCGACCGCGAAACGCAGGCTCTCGACCGCATCCTGCGGCAGCGTGCGCGTGCGCCCCACCACCGAGTGCTCGCCGTGGACGCGAAACGCATAGAAGTACGTGGTCCCGGGTTCCAGCCCGCCCACATCGACCTTGCAGCAGAAATCGCGCAGCGGATCCGCCACGACGCGCCCGCGCCGCACGACATGACGCAATTGCGGCTCGCGGGCGACCAGCCACTCGAGCTCCTCGGCCGCCCCGGCACCATCGAGACGCGTCCAGATCACGACGCGCTCCGCTCCCGGATCGCCGCTGGCCACGCCGTGCGCGAAGCGCGGCTGGCCGCGATCGCCCTGCGTCCCGGCGCAGCCACTGGCGCCGAGCGCGGCCGCAAGGCCGGCGCCGGCGAGGAAGCCGCGGCGATCGAGCGGTGGCATCAGGCCACCGTGCCGGCGGCACGCATCCGGGCGATCTGTTCCGCGCTGAAGCCGGCCTCGGCGAGCAGGACATCGGTGTCGGCCCCGATCGCCACCGCGGGCGCAGGACGCTCGGGCGCGGAGCGGCTGAAGCGCGGCGCGGGCGCGGGCTGCCACACGCCGTCGTCCTCGATGAACGTGCCGCGCGCCTTGATGTGCGGATGGCTGGTGACCTCGTCGAAGCCGAGCACCGGCGCGAAGCAGATATCGGTGCCCTCCATGATGCGGCACCATTCGTCACGCGTGCGGCTGCGGAAGATCTCCGCGAAGCGTTGCTTCAATTCGTCCCAGTGGCGCGCGTCGTGCTGGTGCGGCAGTTCCTCGCCCGCCAGCCCGAGCTTCTCGAGCAGCAGCGCGTAGAACTGCGGTTCGATCGAGCCGATCGAGACGTACCTGCCGTCGGCGGTCTCGTAGACACCGTAGAAGTGGGCGCCGCCGTCGAGCATGTTGCTGCCACGGGTGTTGTGCCAGAAGCCCGACTGGAACGCCCCGTACATCATGGTCATCAGCGCCGAGGCGCCGTCGACCATCGCCGCATCGACCACCTGCCCCTTGCCCGAGGCCTGCGCCTCGAGCATCGCGCACACGACGCCGAAGGCGAGCAGCATCCCGCCGCCGCCGAAATCACCGATCAGGTTGAGCGGCACCACGGGCTTCTGGCCCTTCTCGCCGATTGCGTGCAGCGCCCCGGTGAGTGCGATGTAGTTGAGGTCGTGGCCGGCGGCGTTGCCGAGCGGGCCGTCCTGGCCCCAGCCGGTCATGCGCCCGAACACGATGCGCGGGTTGCGCGCGAGGCAGACCTCGGGACCGAGCCCGAGTTTCTCCATCACGCCGGGGCGATAACCCTCGATGATCGCGTCGGCGGATTCGACCAGACGCAGCACCACGTCCGCGGCATGCGGATCCTTCAGGTTCAGCGCGATGCAGCGCTTGCCGCGGTTGCCGAAATCGAGTTTCTCGTTCTGCGCCATGCTCAGCATGGAACCCGAGGGGCGCGAAACGCGGATCACCTCGGCACCCATGTCGGCCAGCATCATGGCGGCAAACGGCGCCGGGCCGATGCCCGCGATCTCGACAATCTTCTTCCCGCTCAATGGACCCATCGCAAACCTGCCTGCTTCGTGGAAAAACAGCGGCGGAGTCTACCGCAGGCGGCGCCGGCGAGACCACTTGTGCCGCCGCGCCGTGCCGCTGTCAGCGCTCGCCGCCGGATCCCTGGATCAGGCAATGCTTCGCGTAACTCGCCGCCTCGTCGGCGCTCCATTCGCTCTTGGGCTTGTCGGCCAGCTTGCGACACCAGCGCTCGCCGCCGACCTCGGTGGCCTCCAGCAGGCAATGCTTCGCGTAGTCCTTCGCTTCGCCCAGGCTCCAGTCGGTCTTCGGCTTCTCCGTCAGTGCCTCGCACCAGCGCGCGCTGCCCACCTCGGGCTTGCACGCGGCGGCGAGTGCCGCGAGCAGGATCAGGGCGCCCGTCCTGATCGTGGTGTTCATCCTCATGGATTTTCTCCCTGTGGCTCTTGCGTTGATTCCCGCGCGACGAACACGTCTCCCACGCCCAGCGATTTGCCCTCGCCCTGCCAGGTGGCGTTGATGCCGAACAGCGGCTTTGCCGTGCCGGGCAGCGGGTTCATCGCGGCGAGCATCGCAAACGCGGCCCTGCCGGGTTCGTCGCGCACGCCGCGCACCGGATCGACCGTGATCACCGCGCAGCGTTCGCAGGGGTAGCATAGCCGAAGCGATCCCTCGTCCCCCTGTAAGGCAGCGAGCGCGTGCTCGCGAAACGCGTCCAGGCCTTCGACCACGATATTGGGACGGAAGCGTTCCATTCCCACCGCGGGTTGGCCGCGTTGCGCGAGCGCCGCGTTGAGGGCCCGCAGCGAGGCGGCATTCACGACCAGGAACGGTGCGGCATCGGCGAAGGCGGTCGTCGTCGCATCGCCCAGCAGCGGCGCACGCGCCAGGCGACGGCGGAATCCGCGGCGCATGCGCACGAGCCGCAGCGCTCGCTCCGGCTGCACCGCCGCCTGC
>Ga0138256_10000558_pt1 | contig 40878 bp, 29 predicted proteins | sample KNB2016incub_MG_FD_105486 | JGI IMG/M metagenome (GOLD analysis project Ga0138256, IMG submission 105486) | Active sludge microbial communities from wastewater in Klosterneuburg, Austria - KNB2014incub_MG | ecosystem: Engineered > WWTP > Activated sludge > Unclassified | place: Austria... | reverse complement strand
GTTCCTCGTCGTGCGTGGCGCGTTCGCCGAGCGACTTCATGATGAGCTGCGCCGTCTCCTTGTCGCCGAGACGGTGCAGGGCCAGTGCGGCCATGGCCTGTTCCTGCAGGCCGCGCTGGAGCCAGGTGTCCTTCAGCCGCTTCAGGTAGAATTGCACGGCCGTGTGCATGGCGCCGTCAAAGGGCCAGCGCGGGAAGAAGCTGCGGGCGTACAGGTAGTGTACCTCGGTCTGGCCGGGCACGTACGCGTCCAATTCGTCCTTCTTCAGGCGGCGTTGCAACTCCCGGTAGTCGCGCTCCACATCGCCATCGAGCCAGCGAACGGCGCTACGGATCATTTGCTGCGCCTGACCATCGGGACGCAGGTCGGCCGCGCCCAGTTTCTCCAGGTGCCCGAAGCCCGCTGTGATGTGCTGCGTGATGTAGCGGCTTTCGCGCATGCCGCTCCACCACGGCCACGCGCCGTTGGGCAGTTGCATCTCGCGCAGTTTCCGCAGGGCGGCGTCCTGCTCGGTGCTCATGCGCTGGAGGTCGAACAGCAGTGCGATGCGCTCCTTGCTCTCCCGCTCGTTGCGGCCGTTCAGCACCCACGGTGTTTCCTCGAGCACGATGCCTTTCAGCTCGGTGTTCTTCTCCAGGGCACTGGCGAAGGCTTCCACGCCGCCTTCCCCACCGGGGGAGGACGGGTGGGGGCCTTTCCATTGCGCGAACACCTCCTTGATCTTCGGCCGTTTGTTCACGATGTCGGTAGCAAGGGTGTTGGCGTAGTACCGGCTGAAGGTCTGCTCGGCGCAGGTGTGCGGGTACTCCATCAGATAAGGCAGCGCCTGCACGGCGTACCACGCGGGGTTGGGCGTGTACTCCAGCTTCAGGCTTCGGGTGCGCAACGTAGAGCTGGTATTGTTCTTCAGCTTGTCCAGCGAGAAGGCCTTCGTTCCCTTACCACTGCTCCACAGGGGAAGGCTCTCGGTAACGAGCAACTTATCACTGAGCACGGGAAGCGGTTTTTCCTCCCCATCGCTGAAGCTGGTCCCGAATGTGGTCGAGGGGCCGTTTCCGCAGGCGGTGATCCGCACGCTCACCATGCTGGTGCCTTCGGGTATGTTGATGTCCCATGCCACGTTGGCGCTCTGGCCGGGCGCTGCGGTGAAGGCGGGTGCAGGGTCCTTCAGTTTGAAGGCCGCATCCAGCGGCTTGTTGGTGAAGGGGTCCAAGAGTTCCAGTTTCGCGGTACCCTGTACGGCGGCTTCGATGGCGTTCACCTTGGCCGTGAGCGTGATGCGGTCGCCCTCGCGCAGGAAACGCGGCAGGTTCGGCACCACCATCAGCGGCTTTTGCGTGATGGCCTCCTTGGTGAAGGTCACGGCCTTGAGGTCAGGGGTGTGGGCCAGGCCCAGCAGCTTCCAACGGGTGAGCGCCTCGGGCATGGTGAACTTCAGGATCACCGCGCCGTCGCGGTCGGTAAGCAGGTCGGGGAAGAAGAAGGCGGTCTCGCGGAAGTCGGTGCGGATGGCGGGCTGGGCCACAGCGGCTGTATGGACCGTCGCATTCGTTGAGATGGAGGTGCTGTCCGTGGCCTCCGCATCGAACGCGACGTTGCCGGCTTCGAGCTTCATCAGGCCATCACCGGCCAATGCGCGGGAATGTGCGGGAGCCGCAACGGCGTCCATTCGCCCGCGTACCCCCGGGACCATTTCAAGCGACTGGACCATTTCCCCGCTGAGGTGCCGGAAACGCCGCTGGTATCCGGGGAATCCGAACGTATTCAGTTCGGGATGAACGTGCGCGTTTTCACCGGGCAAATGGCGGTCCCACCAGAGCTGCTGTCCGGTGGCCGTGCCCGTCCCGTGGAAGGTTCCCCAGCCGTACCGCGCGTAGTTGCGCGGCCAGATGTCCATATCCCAGCCGTGCGGTACGAAATGGTCGAGCGAAGCGTCGTACATGGCCGCGAGCAGTTGCGCGGCCACCTTGCTGTTCTTTTCGCCGGTTATGCGCAGGCGCCATTCTTCCTTGGCACCGGGCAGCGATTTGTCGCGGAAGGTCATCCACTCCGCGTGCAGCTCCTTGTTGGTCCACGGCACGTCGATGGTGACGCTCTCGCTGTGGGCGCGGCCGCGCTCCATGCAGCGGAAATGCACGGTGAAGCCACCGCGATCGCTCTCCAATGTTTCCAGTTCCACGCGCTGTTGTCCCTGGTTCAGCGTGAACCAGCGTCGCACGGCGATGGCGCCGCCGCGTTCCACCTCCATCAATACGCGGGCTTCGGGCAGTGCGCTGCTCAGCACCAGCACGGCTTTTTCGCCGGGCCCGGTACGGGCTTTCACAGGCTCCACATGGAACGCGTCCGCGAAGCCGGTGTGCTGCACGGCGGGATCATATACGGATACGACCTTCCGCACCGCGACCGGCCGCCCGTCGGCATCCTGCGCCGCCGCTTCGATCACGTAGGTGCCCACATCCCAGCCCCCGATGCCCGCGAGGGGCATGGCTTTCCCCTCGGCGCGCCAGCCTTTGCGTTCCAGCAGTATCGTTTCCTTGGGCCAGGTGAGCGGGTCGTCCTCCTCCCCGTACACGTCGCTAGGGAACCGTTCGGCGTACTGCTCGCGCGTGAGCGAAGGGCGGTCGGGGCGCTCCCACAGGCGGCCGCGCAAGGGCCTCCCGGGTGCGGCGAGCCGCGCGATTGTGATGTCCATCGGCAGGTCCATGTCCGTGCCGTTCAGGTTCTTCACGGCGATGCGGAGGCTGTCGGTGGCGCTGCGGTCGATGGCGTTGCCGGCCCGTACATCGATATCGATGCTCCGGTAGCCCACGCTCACTTGTGTACGGCCCTCCTGTGTTTCGCCGTTGATGTCGGTAACGCCGGCCTCCACCGTGTACACGAAGACAGGATCGGCCTCCCGTGCGATGGCCTTATCGGCCTGCGGGGTGAACGCCACGGTGAATTTTCCCGCCGCATCGGTACCGGACACGCCGCTGGCCACTTCGGTGCGTTGTCCCCAAGGGATGCTGCTGCGCCAGTATCCGCCGCACCACCACGGCATGCGGGCCTCGCGCATCACCTTCCAGGCCACCTGTGCGCCATCGAGCGGCACGGCCGCGTAGCTTGTGGCCACGCCGGTCACGGTGGCCCGCTCCTCCAGCTTCGGTGCGGCGGTCACGGGGTCGAAGACCACTTCGAAGGTGGGCCGCTTGTAGTCCTCCACGCGGATGCCACGGGCGCCATGCTGCTCACTGATCGTCATTTCCCCGGTGAGCGTGCCTTGCGGCGCGGTGAAGGTGCCGTGGAAGGAGCCGTAGGCATCGGTGTTCACCTCGTGCTTCGCGATCTCCTCGCCGTGTACATCGGTGAAGCGCACGGTACTCCGGTACTGCGGCTTGGTGATCGTGGTGCCGCCGCGTTCGACGGTGACGATACCCTTGTAATGGACCTCCTGCCCCGGCCGGTAGATGGCGCGGTCGGTGAAAAGGAAGGTGCGCAGGGTGTCGGTATCCGGGCCGTCCTCCCGGTACCAGCCGTATCCGGCGATGCGCTGCTGGTCGCCGCCGTGCGTGACCTTCCATTGGTATTGGCCGCGCAGGTCACTGGGCGTTGGGATCCGCGCCATGCCGCTGTCGTCCGTGGCGGCGTTGCCGATCGGCACACCGCGGTATTGCCGGTTCTCCCAGCGGTGGACGAAGAGCTCGGCCTTGGCGTCCTTGACGGGGGCACCGTTCACACGGTCCACGGCCAGTAAGGCCGTCCGTCCGCCGGGCTCTTCGCGTGTGGCGAGTGCCAGCCGCGTGATGCTCACGGGTGTGAAGACCACGGTGGCGGCGTCCATGGCGAAGCTCTCCGCATCGCTCACGATCAATTGGTAGTTGCCCAGCGGAAGCCCGTCCACCGGCAGTTCGGTGAGGTGCGCGTTCAGGTCGCCGTCGTTGTCGAGGGCCGCGTTCCACGCGCGCACGGGCGGCAGCTTCAGCAGGCGTTTGAGGGCCTCCTCGTCGCGGGAACCGCGCTGGCCGCCGTCGTCCTTCACGATGCGCAGCCATACCCGCTCCACGTTGGTGTACCTGACGGCCGCCTTGAAGGGCGTGTCGGGCGTGTTCGCTTCTTCCACCTCAACCTGCAGCGCGGGCAACAGGAGCCGTGCGAGCAGGGCTTCCGCGTTCTTCGCGCCGAAGGAGCCCGGCCACGTGGCGATGGCCGCCCGGCAGAGGTCCGCAGCCGTCCGCTTTTCGTCCTTCCGGGCGGCGACGGGGTCGAGGCGCTGGTATTTTTCGCCCTGCTCCGCATGCCACTGCGCCAAGGCTGTGATCACTTCCGATTCGCAGGTATCGTTGGGCAGGCGAGAGCGCAACAGTTCGAGCGCGGCGAGGTGCAGGGAGTCCTTGTTGGGCGAATGGCTCTGTTCACGCACGAAGCGCAGGCGGTCCAGCGTCACGTCCACCAGCGCGTCGGGCTCCGTGTCGCCGAGATGCAGGCGCTCCAGTTGCTGGAAGAGCCGCAGCGCCTGGAATTCCCATGCGGTGCTGTCGGGGTGCGTCAGCGGCTTGAGGGCGAAGGATTCGAAGAGGGTGAAGCAGAACGGATCGTCGAGCCTGAAGCGCGAGGCGGGCTCGGCCAGGCGCGTTTCGCTGTTGCGGAAAACGGTGAGCGCGCGCTGCGCAAGGAGGTCGAAGAGCGTCGGCCGCAGTTGATATTCGGCGGCGCGTTCGGGCAGCAGGAGCGGTGCGAGCCCGCCGGAGGACATGCCCTTCAGCGCGTCATGGGGCTCCAGCGACGCTTGGTACCCGGCGATCACCTTGCGCATGAAGGCGGGCTGGTCCCAGGTGTCGGGATCATTTCCGGGCTCGGCTTGCGCGGTGCGTTCCAGGATGCGCCAACGCTCGTCCTGGTACCATTGCCAGTAGGCTTCGGCGATCACTGAATGGAGCAACGGCTTGAGGGGCACCGCATCGGTGGTGGTGGTGCGCTGCTCCAGCGCGGCGATGGTCTCCTTGCGGTCCGTGCCGGTATACTGCTGGAAGCGCGCCTTGTACATCCAGGCGCGGAACTCGGTAAGCTGGTCGTCACCGGCCTGCGCTTTGGCCAGCAGTTCATCCGTGGCGGAGAGCGCACTGGCGTACTGCCCGATGTTCGCGAGCGAGTCGATGGCGGCCCAGCGCGGGTCCGGGGCGGGGTCGGTGGAGGTCACGGTCTTCGTGGTGGAACAGCCCAGCACCAGGGCGCCGATGGCCAACGCACCGGCAAGGATCTTCTTCACATGCGGCATCAGGTGAGTGCGCCATGTTGGGGACGTGCGCACCGCGCAAAGCTCGTTCATCGGGCGGGTCATCGCTGTGCGATGCTGTACACGCGACGGCGGAACGCGTGCATGTTCATGCACACAAGGGTGCAAGGGAAATGCGCCACCAGCGTCCGCGATGCGCGCCTACGCTCACGCGAACCGCGCCAGGTCCACCTCCGGATCCAGCGGAGTGCCATCCAGCAGATGCGCGGCGAGGTGCTGCGCGCACCAGGGGGCGAGGAGCATGCCGCGCGAGCCCAGGCCATTGAGCAGCGCCTCCTGGGGTGCGGTGCGGCCGAGGATGGGACGGCGATCGCGTGAGGTGGGCCGGACCCCGGCATCGTGCTCCTCCACCTCCGCCTTGCGGCCGGTCATGCGCTCCACCTGGTCCAGCAACCAGCGCCGGGCCTCGGCCGTGGGACCCGTCCACACGTCGTTCCACTCGAAGGTGGAGCCCACCCGGTAACGATCCTCGCCCAGCGGGATGAGGAAGATGCCCCGGTGCGCCACGCTCTTGAGCCGCAGGCCGGGGATGCGCACGGTGAGCATGTCGCCGCGTACGAGCGACAGTCCTTCGGCCCGGGCGAAGGGGCCTTCGCAGCGCACGAGCAACGGGGTCGTGTCGTCGCACACACGTAGGCCGACGCCGTCCCGTGACACGTCAGAGCCGCGGACCTCGCGTTCCACCAGTGCGCCCGTGCCCGTCCAGCGTTCGCGGTGGGCATCGAGGAAGCGGACCGTGTCCAGCCGTGCGCAACGGTTCACGATGCCGTGGCCATAGGGCCGTTCCAATCCCTCGATCATGGGATCGCCTTCAGGGCCGTCCTCGATGAGGCGCCCGAGCAGCGGATCGCGCGTGTGCAGCCGCCAGATGCCCGCTTCTTTCGCCGTGGGGAAGAGTACGGCCATGTTCACGGGATGCCAGAAGCGCTCATCATAGCGCTGCTCGAGTTCGCGGTAGAAGGCTCCGGCAATGGCCAGCATTTCGGACGCCCGCCAGCTGGGAAGCGCGCGGCGGACCACGATGGGGTTCACCAGACCGCCGGCGACATGGGTGGCGCGGCCCTCCCTGGGCACGTCCAAGATGCGCACACGCAGGCCGCGCTCCAGCAGCGTTTCGGAAAGCACCGCGCCTGCGATGCCCCGGCCGATGATGATGACGTCGAAGGAGGCCACGGGCCGAATATCGGGCCTCGGGAGGCTCGGGCCGCGTGTTGCGTCGGAAGCACGGGCCTTGGGATCGGTGGTCCGGGGCACGTGCCACGGTCCTTGCTTCAGGGCTACCTTCGCCACACGCTTGAACGGCGTCCGAACCATGCCCACCAGCACGCTCATACGTCCAGGCCAGTATTGCCCCTCCCTCACGCGCTACGAGCGCTGGCGCACGCGGGAGGTGAAGGCGGGCACGATCGGCATCGGCGGGGACAACCCGATCCGCGCGCAGAGCATGACCACCACGGACACGCTCGATACCGCCGCCACCGTTGCGCAGAGCATCCGCATGATCGAGGCGGGCTGTGAACTGGTGCGGATCACCGCGCCGTCGAAGAAGGAGGCGGAGAATCTGGCCGGGATCAAAAAGGCGTTGCGCGCGGCCGGTTTTGATACCCCGCTGGTGGCCGACATCCACTTCACGCCCAACGCTGCCGAGGTCGCGGCCCGCCTCGTGGAGAAGGTGCGCGTGAACCCCGGTAACTACGCCGACAAGAAGAAGTTCGACACGCGGGAATACACCGATGCCGAGTACGCGGCGGAGATCGACCGCATCCGTGAGCGCTTCACCCCGCTGGTGCGCATCTGCAAGGAGCACGGCACGGCCATGCGCATCGGCACCAACCACGGCAGCCTCAGCGACCGCATCCTCAACCGCTACGGCGACACGCCGCTGGGTATGGTGGAGAGCGCCTTCGAGTTCCTGCGCATCTGCCGCGACGAGAATTACCACGACATCGTGCTGAGCATGAAGGCCAGCAATACCCAGGTGATGGTACAGGCCTACCGGTTGCTCGTCCACAGGATGATGGAGATGGGCTGGGACTATCCGTTGCATCTCGGCGTCACCGAGGCGGGCGACGGCGAGGACGGCCGGGTGAAAAGCGCCGTGGGCATCGGTGCGCTGCTGGAGGACGGGCTGGGCGACACCGTGCGCGTTTCGCTCACCGAGGAGCCCGAGGCGGAACTCCCCGTGGCCCGTGCGCTCATCGACCGCTACTCCGCGCGGCGCGGACACCGGCCCATTCCCGAGGTCCATCACCTGCCCATCGATCCTTTCGGCCAAGTGCGCCGCCACACGCGCGCGGTGCTCAACATCGGCGCGCGCCACGTGCCCATCGTGATGGCCGACCTGAGCACGAAGGAACGGATCACGCCCGCCTCGCTCTTCGCCTACGGGTATCATTACAGCGTGCCGCTGGACAAATGGAACCTCACCGACCAGGCCTGCGACCTGCTTTTCATCGGCGACCACCACCTCACGTTCGATATCCCGGGCACGCTCGGTGTTGTGCAGGAGCACACCACCTGGCTGAAGGACCGCGCCAAGCCGCGCCACTACCCGCTGCTCCAGGTGGACCAGCTGCTGGACAACGCGCCCACGCACCGCGACCTGAACTTCGTGCATGCCACATTGGAACAGTTGACCGATGAGGTGATCGACCTGCTCGACGAGGACGAGACCCTGGTGCTGTTGCTGGACACGATGAACCTGCACGGCTATGCGGAGCAACGCGCGGCCTTCTTCCGCTTGATGGAGAAGAAATGCGAGGCGCCCGTTATCATCGGCCGCGACTACATCAACCTCGATGAACTGCACCTGCTGCTCCATAGCAGCACCGACCTGGGCGCACTCCTCCTGGACGGTCTGGGTGATGGTGTGATGATCTGCCCCGAGAAGTGCGGGACGGAAGACATGGTGAATCGCACGGCCTTCGGCATCCTGCAGGCCACGCGGTCGCGGATCAGCAAGACCGAGTACATCAGTTGCCCTAGCTGCGGCCGCACGCTCTTCGATCTGCAGGAGACCACCGCCCGCATCCGCGCGCGGACGAGCCACCTGAAAGGGGTGAAGATCGGGATCATGGGCTGCATCGTGAACGGCCCCGGCGAGATGGCCGATGCGGACTACGGCTATGTCGGTACCGGCCCGGGCGTGATCACGCTCTACAAGGAGAAGAACGTGGTGAAGCGCAACGTGCCCAGCGACCGGGCTGTGGACGAACTCATCGCGCTGATCAAGGAAGGCGGGGATTGGGTGGAGGCGCCGGTGCCTTGACTATTTTCGTGCACATGAAGCGGTTCCTTCCCCTGGTGATGGGCGTGTGCATCACGGCCGTGTCCGCGCAGGACGGCGCCCCCTCGCTCGACCTGCTGAAAAAATACCTTACCGGCAGCTTCACCAACGCCGCGCAGGCCGCGAAGGACAGCACGCTCGCCGTGATCGACCTGGAACTGCGGCGCATCTGGTTGCGCGATACGGACGGTGTTTGGCTGTACGAGGAGCAGGTCCTGCGAGGGACAAAGAACACGCATCTCCAAGGCCTACATCACCTCACGCGGCGCGATGACAGCACGTGGGTGCTGGCCGAGTACCGGCTGGACAGCTTGTACCTATTCGCGGGCGCATACCGGGACGTGGCGCGCTTCAACGGCGTGAAGCCTTCGGATACCCGGCCCTTGCCGGGCTGTGAGGCGCTGCTCCACTGGCGTGATGGCCGCTTCGTGGGGAGTACGCCGGAGAACGGTTGCATGGAAAGCGGCGAAGGGTCCACGCGGATGACCATCGCCATCGATGCGGGCGCCGGCGACCTGCTATGGGAACATGCTGTCCGGTCCGTCAAGAATGACGAGGCCTTCCGGTTCGTGCGTAAACCGCGGACGAAGGCCACCATGCAGGCGGTCGGGCAATAGCTCCGTCGTTCCGGAGGACCTCACTTCGTGGCTGACCGCCTGGGCAGCTGGCGGCGCTTGTCACCGAATCCGCCGATGTACCTCAGCGTTACTTCCATGCCACCCTTGTAGCGGGTGGCGTGGCGAAGCCCCGAGATGTTCACGTCGTAGCTGATGCCGGCCGTGATCATGCGTTTGTACTCCACCTGCACCATGGGGACGATCGCGTCGTTCCACCGGTAGAATATACCCGCCTGGAAGGAGGACGATGTCTTGTCCGTGGTATAGCGGCTGTCCGTGCCCACACGCCTGTGCATGAGGCCGCCGAACACGATCTCACGCGAAGCGCCCTGCTGACTGGCGTAGGCCTGCGGCAGGTATACCCAGCGCTTGGTGGCGATGCGGCCGCTCGCATGCACCGTGTACCGGCGTAGGAGTACATCAGCGTCCGTGCCGAAGAGCGTCACCGACGGCCGGTTCAGGTGGAACGCCGCGATGCCCGCGCTCCACTTGACGTCCTCGCCGTCCCACTGCTGCCAGGTGATACCGGAGGACAGGTCGATGAACGCGGAGGAGGCGTTCGGGATGTTCTCCCCCGTGGCCCGCGATGGGTCGTAACCGCCGCCGCCGTACTGCGCATCCCAGCGCAGGCCATCGAGCACCGCGCTGCGTTGGCCGTAGGCGGCTTGCATGCCCAGGGCAAGGACACCCGCATCGCCGGCGCGCAGACCGTAAGCGATGCTGAGGCCTCCTTGGGTATCGCCGTAGCCGCTCTTGCCGGCCTTGTCGCTGTATGCGCTGGCGCCGATGCCGAGGTAGCGGCCCTTCATGCGGCCGCGGAGCAGCGGCGCGTCATAGCTGAAGGCGAAGGTGCGGAACGGCGCGCCCAGCCGCTGCCATTGCGACCGGTGGATCAAGGCGGCCCGCTGCTGACCTGCGATGGCTCCGGTGAGCGCTGGGTTCAGCGTGAGCGGCGCATTGAAGAACTGCGAGAAGTGGACATCCTGGGCGCTGGCGATCTGCGTGGCGATCACGCAGATGGCGAGGGCCAGGGCCTCAAATTGGCCGAGCGAGGGTTTCGTGACTTGCTGAGCGTTCATCGCACGAGTGTCAGGTCGCCGGTCATCTCGGTGGTCTTGCCGCTGAGCGTGGTGGCGGAAAGTGTGTACACATAAACGCCTGAGGGCGCGGGCCCGTTGCCGGTGGTACCATCCCAACCGTTCGTGTTGTCGCCGGTGGCGAAGACCACACCTCCCCAGCGGTCGTACACGCGGAAGTCCATCGTGGCGATGCCGCCGCCGCGAACGAACAGCCGATCGTTGTTGCCGTCACCGTTGGGGCTGAAGATGTCAGGAATGAAGATCTCCGTGCTCGGCGCTATGCATACTTCGAGGGAGAAGGAATCCGTGCACCCGCCGATATTGTACACGACGAGCTGTACGGGATAGGAGCCGGCGCGGCCATGGTCGTAGCCCGGGTTCTCGCCTGGAACGTACGGGGCCGTGGTGTCGCCTATCGTCCACATGCCGCCTACCGCGTTGTGGCTCAGGTCGATGAAAGTGACCGCGCTCTCCTCGAAGGGCACGCAAGGCATGTTGGGGTTCGGGCTGAAGAGGGCGGTGAGCGCGGGCCAGCCCGGAACGCGCACCAGCGTGTCCTGCGCGCAACCGGTGGCGTCGTTCTCCACGTGTACCGTGATGAGGGTACCGGCCGGCGCCTCGTACGCCTGTCCGGCCGGCAGGGACGTTCCGTTCCACGTGAAGGTGTAGGCGCCCGTTTGCGGCACGGTGCCCAGAACGTACCCGGCATCGCCGTGGCACAGGGTATCGCTGAAGCCGTACGCCGGCGTGTAGGGCGGGTGAACGACCAACGTCACGCTGTCGATCACGGGATCGGAGCAGCCGTCCGTCGTCATCACGGTGTACGTTTCCGTGGAGCCCGGTATCACCGATTGCTGGGCGATGGGGAAGAGGCCGTGGTCCCACTGGAATGATACCTGCGCGCCGGGGAGGCCCCCGCTGGGGGCCACCTCCAGCACCGAGCCGCCGCCGTCGCAGACCGGGTTCTGAGATACCAGCAGTTCGGTCGAGAGCGCCGGATGGTTCGTGAAGACGGCCGTATCGCTGCTGAAGCAGGCGCCGAACCCCGTTGAGTACACCAGCGTGTACGTGCCGGGCGCCAGGCCGGCGGGGTTGAACGCGGTCCCGTTGAGCCCCGTGAACTGGCCGCCGGGAGGGTACAGTTGCACCTCGACGAGCGTGTCGTTGCCGCAGTACACTTCGTCCACGCCGCCGATCTGCGCCTGCTCGAACGGGTGGATGGTGATGCTGAGTGAATCGCCACATCCAGCGGGCGCGCTGAACCGGATGATGTGCGTGCCCGGACCCGCCGAACCGGGATCGAACACACCGCTCTCGGCGTCGATGATGCCTTCGCCGCTCCATGTTCCGCCGGGCGGAACGGAGGCGATCAGGAAGGGACCGGCCGCGCCACAGAGGTCCATGTCGGGGGCGTTCAACTGGGCCGGATGCACGATCGCGATCAAGGAATCGCCGCAGGTGTTCGCATCGAAATGCAGGACGTGCAGGCCGACACCGGCCATCGCGGGGTTGAAGAAGCGGTCGCCGTCGCTGTTCTGCGTGATGCCGTTGCCGCTCCATGTCCCGTCCCAGGGCGTGCGGCCCGTGGTGTTCTCGTCGAGGATCAAGGCGTCATCGTCGCTGCAGAAGAAGAGCGTGTCATCGTCCACTTGGGTCCAGCCCACGAGGATGCCGATGGTGTCCACGCATCCGTTGGGCGCGGCGTAGGTGAGTTGGTCCCAGCCATTGCCCGCCTGTATGGGATCGTAGGTGCCGGCTGCCGTGTCCACGATGCCGTTGCCCGCCCAGACGCCACCCTGTGGTATCGCTGCCGGATCGAGCGTGATGGTCCCTTGGGCGGGGCATGCGCTGCGGTCATCCCCGATGTCCACCGGTTTCACGTGGATCGTGAACTCCATATCACAACCGTGCATCCGGTAGAGAAGAACATGTGTGCCGCCCTCCGCCTCGTCGGGATCGAAGGTGCCCATGATGGTATCCGTGATGCCGGGCCCGCTCCAGCGGCCGCCGAAGGGCGACACCGGCACATTGAAGGGCCATGTGCTCTGGCATACGGTGTCCAGTTGGGTCTCGCCGGCCAGTTCGGCCACGTTGATACGGATGGTGTCGGAGCAGGCACCCGCCGCGTAGGTGACGATGTATGATCCCTCCGTGCTGGGGTCGAATAGCCCACTGGGCTGGATGAAGGGTCCGCTCCATGTGCCGCCCTGCGGCGTGGCGCCCGTCTGCATGAAGGGCGCCGTGCCCGGGCAGGCGGCCTGTGGAAGCCCGGCGTCCATGCTGTCCACGGCGATGATGATCTCATCGTAACAGCCACCGGTGCCGGTGTACCGGATCGTATGCGTTCCCGGTCCCGCCGTATCGGGATCGAATGTTCCAGCCAGCGTGTCGATGATGCCTGGGCCGCTCCACGATCCCCCGGGCGGTGCGGCCTGGAGGTCGAAAGCGGCGAGTGACTGGCATACGGTCGTGGGCATTGCGCTGATCTGCGGGTCGAGCACCACGATGGTGATATTGCCCGTAGCGGTGGCGCCCGTGCCGTTCTCCGTCACCGAAACGCTGTAGGTGGTGGTGGCGGCGGGGCACACGCTGACGTTCTCCACCGGGGGCAGGCCGTTGGACCACGTGTACGCGTAGCTGAGGCAGCCGTTCACGTCGGCGGTGAGCTGCGTGCAGGAGCCCGCGCAGATGGTGTCGCTCGTGGCGCGAGCGTCCACGGCGATCGGGCAGGTGGTCACCTGAGTACTGGCGGTCAGGTAGAACGTCCACAGGCTGTCGCAGGCGTCGGGCAGCATGCAACGGAAGGTGACGGTGTACGGGCAATTGCGTTCGAAGACGGGCTCCGCGGAGAGTTGGATCTGTGAGGCATCCCCACCGGAACATGCCGGTGTGATGCCTGTGATGGCGGGGCTGCCCTCGCCGCCGATGGTGAATGCCCCGGCGTTGAGCGAATCGCACGGCAGCGGGTAGGAGAGGGCGATGCCCACCACCGGACTCCCGCAGACCGGTGCGCTCAGGATGGTCATCACCGGTGGCACGGGCGGCGCCACCACGCTGGTCCATTGCGCCTCGAAGCCGCAATAGGCCACGGTGGCATCGCTTATGAAATGTACCGTCAATTGCCCACTGTAGGCGGTGATCGGCGGTGGCGCGGTGATGCCCGAGTACGCGGGCCCGATCTGCGGGGAGGCGGTCGTCGGCCCGTCGTGGAAGGTCAGGAAGTCGTAGCCCTGTTCCAGGCAGAAGACATCATCGAAGATGAGCGTGATGGTGCTGCCGGTATTGATCGTGAAGATGAAGTCCTCGTTGTTGCTGTAAAGCTCCTCGTTGGGGCCGAGTTCGCTGTCCAGCAGGATGCCCTTGCAGGCCGTCACCACCGTATCGTTCATGTTGAACTCGGGCAGGTGCTGGCCCCGCACGGCGGCCCATGACGCCAGGGCGCCGAGGACGAGGAGCGCGCGTTCTCCGGGCATGGGATCAGAGGCTGTCGCGGGCGATGGTGATGACGTCCGTCGTGAACTCGTTGCTGCGATTGCCGGCGCGGTCCACGATGTGGATGGTGTAGCGCGTCTCTTCCTGCGTGCTGCTGCCCAGGAGGAAGAGCGTATGCAGTTCCACTTCCAGTTCGCCCTGGATGGGCACTCCGGCTCCCTCCGGCGCGAGCGGCGGGATGTGATAACCGTCCGGGCTCTCCAAGCGCGCGTCCTTCACCCAGAGGGTGTAGTTGTCCGGATCGGTCTGGCCCAGATCGCCATCGCCGTCCTTGTAGCTGAAGCGCACGGTCACATGGTCCTGGAATTCGGTGACCTGCTGGGTGCTCATGCCCACGAAGGCGATCTCGGGCGTTGCGGGCATCACGTCCTCTTTCTTGCACGAGGCCATGACCAGAATGGTGGCGGCGATCGCGATCCTCATGAAATGATCTTCAGGGTAAAGTAGTCCACCATCGGGGGGGCGGTGCCGTCGTTGGGCGTCTCGGTGGGGCCGTCGTGGTCGCCATCGTCCACGTACACGCGCACGAAGAGCACGGTGCCCGGTGAGTGGCCCGTGAGGTCGATGGTGGCCTTGTGCGTGAAGGTGGCCGCCGCTCCGCCGAGATCCGGTCCGGAGAGGTCCTGCCCGGTACCGAGCGGCAATTCGGGCACGGTGGCGAATCCGGGGATCGAGGTCGCGATCCTTATTTTGTTGTATCCGATGCCGGAGACCGGCGTCTCGTCATCGGCCAGCGCGAACCAGAGGTCAACGGTGCCTGCGGGTACCTCCACGGGCTGTATGCCCTCGCCCTCCGCACGTGGGTAGGCCCCGCTGGTGCTCCCGGGAGGGAATACCAGGAAGCCGGTCACTTGCGGCTCCAGGTTGCCCTGGGCGGGCGGGTTCCCGAACATGTCCTTCGCACCGTTCTGGATCCACGAGGTGATGGCGTTGATGTACAGTTGGTGGTTTTCCGGCCAGTCGGGGCCGTCGGTCTCCAACGGCATCATCCCGCTGGTGTTCGGCACGAAGGTGGTGAGGCGTTCGTGGAGGAAGCTCATCGCGGGATCGCCCGGTACCACGCGATAGGTAAAGGTGTGGTTCGGGTCGTTGGCGATCACGGGCGCGTACACGAGCGAGTTGTAGGCGCTGCCGATGCCACGGAACTCGGGCTCGAACGTGCCGTCGTGGCAGCCGCTGTTGGCGCATACCGGGCGGAAGATGCGCTGGTGGAGCCAGGCGAAATTGTCCGCTGGCAGCGCTTCGCTGGGCGGGTTCGGCGAACCGTGCTCCAGCTGCGCGAAGGGGTTCTCCTCCTTCTTGCAGGCGGTGAGGAGCAGGACCAGGGCGGCTATGTGGATCGTGGTGGTGCGCATGTCACATCCGGTCGAAGAGACTGAGACTCCCGTAGTCGATGAGCCCGGCGCCCATCACCTGGCTCTTGATGCCGAGCAGTTCGGCCACGGTGGGCACGATATCGGTGGCGATGCCCACGGGGTTGTCCTCGCCACCGATCACGAGGTTGCCGGGTACGCCCGCGCCGGCCATCAGTCCGAAGATCCGCAGGGCGTTCTGGTCGCTGTGATCGTAGGCGTACCAGTCGTTCTGGTCACGGACCGCGTTGGGCTCGTCGTTGCGGCCGCATTCGGGCGCGATGACGATCGCGGTGTTGCCGGCCATCTCGGGGATCTGTGTCTGGATGAAGTTCCAGAGGTGGCCCACGCTGTGGTCGGCACGGTGGAGGCTGGCGAGGTAACCGGTGAAGTTGCTGTGGCAGCCGTCCACGGCGCTCATGTTCACCACGGTGAGCGCGGGTCTGAACCATTTCATCACTTCGCACGCGTAGCCGATGGTCTGCGCATCACCGTTGTCGTGCACGGGGGGGTGGGCGATGGTCCCGCTCTGTGTCTTGTTGAACATCTCCACCATGAAGGCCTTGATGTCCTCTTTCTCCTCGGGCGTGTTGCCGATGCCCATCAGCGCTTCGCTCATGCGGCTGAAACTGTTGTCCAGGAAGGCCTTCATCTCGTACATGGGGGCCAGCTGGTCGCCGGGGTGGTACACCTTGGCATCGCCGAGGTACTGGTCGCCCAGCGGGCCGAACGTGATGTTGGGGGCGAAGAAGTTGGCGCCGTAGCTGGGCCCGTACTGCGGGTGCAGGCTGTAGTTGAGCAACGGTATGCTGTTGCCGATGCCGTTGCCGACGAACCACGTTTTCGTGGCGGGCACCCCGGCGTGCCGGCGGAGGTATTCGAAGAGGGTGGGCCTGAGCGGCTTCTGCGTGAGACCCTGGGTGGTGGCCTGCGAGCCCTGCAGCAGGGAGTTGAGCCCGCCGTAGTGCCCGGCGTTCACGGCGCGCATCTCGGCGAAGAGCGTTCCCTGCGCGCCGATGGACTGGCCGAGGATACCGGGTATCGGGTTGATGCCCCCGAGACCGGTGCCGTATACGATCTTCTCCACGGGCGGGGCGCCGTCAAGCAGGTTGTAGAGGATATTGCCCTCGTAGGGCTCGCCCTGGCTGTCGCCGAGGTAGCGTTTCAGCACGCTCTCCTGTTGGCGTACGCCGCCAGCGAACATCACCAGCACCACGTGCTGCGCGAGGCCGCCACCACCGCTCGCGGCGAAGAGGCGCCCACCCGGCAGGATGTAGGGGGCCACGAAGGTGCCCGCGGCGGCGGCCCCTGCACGCTTGATGAATTTCCTGCGGTCCATGCCGGTGGTGTGTTCTGGTCAGTAGAAACAGTACTCGTCGCACATGGCGAAGGAGAAGTAGACGATCTCCGGCGTCACGTTCGGGTCGGCCTCGATGTAGTTGCGGAACCAGGTGCGCTCGCCCTCGTTGGGGTCGCGCACGAGGAAACGGCGATAGGTATCGATCACGAAGGCGTCGATATCGGCACGCATCGCCGAGTCGGTAGGCAGCAGCACGCCGGGCCTGTTCATGAAGTTGCTGATGATCACCTCGCGCGCCAGTTCCTTGTCGCCGATGCTCTCGATGCACTGGCCGATGCCGTATACCTCGTTCGCGTTCAGCCCGTCCTGGAACAGGTTCGCGTAGAGGATGGACACGTACTGTTCGTTCGTTTTCGGCTGGTCCTTGTTCGCGCTCGGCGGAAGCACGCCCACATCGGTGAGCTCATAGATGGGCTCCTTGGAGCAGGCGGAGAGCACGGCCGCCGCGAGCAGGCAGCGCGCGGTGACATATCGGATGCCGGGTCTTCGCGGGGTGTTCATGGCTCGATGTTGGCGTACTCGTCGGTGATGAGAATGGTGCGCTGCACCTTCCGCAGGTCGTGGTCCTGCAGGAGGCCGGGCATGACGCCGTAGGTCTCGGAGCTGCTGGGCTCGCGGCCCATGAAGGTGCGCCAGCTCCAGCGTACCATGCCTTCCCAGAATTCGGTGTTGCCGGTTATGATGCGGGCGTAGTCGCCCTTGTTCTGGCCGCTCTGGCCGAAGAGCAGGGCCGGCGCGTTGCCGTCCACCATCGTATAGCCCGCGTCGAACTCGGCTTCCGTGGGGTAGCGGTACAGCAGGTTGTCGAAGGTGGCGTTGACGAAGTTGAAGCTGTTCATGTTGATCTGGTCGTAGATGGGGTTGTACACCATGCGGCGCATCACCTCATCCACACCGATCAGTCCGTCGCGGTATTCGATGCGGGCGGCGCGCAGGGCGAGCAGCCGCTGCAGGTCCAGGTTGCCGGCATTGGCGCCCGCGGTGTTGCCGGCGAGCGAATCGGCGAGGGCGTTCTGCTGGGCGATGCCGATGGCATCGTCGATGTACGCGTCGCTCACGCCCTCCAGGCAGCGCGCGCGGCACAGCTCGATCTGCCGGATGTGGTATTTGTTGGCGTAACTGCTGTCGTCCTCCAGCCAGGCCGTGCTGGTCATCAGCTTGTTCACGAGTGCCTCGCGGGAGGCCGGTGAGAGCCCGGCGCTCTCGAGCGCGGCGACCTCGGCGGCCATCTCGGCATCGAGCGGTTCGCGGCCCAGCAGGTCGATGAAGAGGCGGTTGACATAGTTCCCGGTGACCACGGTGGCCACGCCGTGGTGGTCGGGTGGGCGGTTGTCGGGCACGATCTCCGTCTCCTTGGTGCAGCCCACCAGGAACAGCAGGAGCAGCAGCAGGGCCGCTGCCGAGAGCGTGATCGCGATGGGGGGGACGTGTCTGCGCATGGCCGGGGTTCCGCGGACCGCGTACGGGGAGTTCTGCCCGGACCGTTGGCCGTACTCGACACAAGCGGCGTCGGTGATCGTCCGGTACCGGTACGGGCTCGACGAGCCGGGCAGGCCCTGTCCAGAGGCCTCCTGAGGAACGCGGCCTTCAACGGAGCGATGGGCCGGGATGTTCCAGCGCCTTTCGTTGGGCCGCGGGAGCGGCCATTCCGGCGGCCTGTACCGCCTTCCCCGGGGCCAGCGTGGCCGGAATGCGTGTAGGCCTCCGGATATGCGGCGGCAGGCCTGCTACGACTTGAGGTAGCCCTTGATCGCCTTCACGTACGCCTCGAAGGCCTTCAGGCCCTTCGGCGTGAGCTTGCAGGTGGTGAGCGGGTAGTTGTCGCGATAGCCTTTCACAATGGAGAGGTAGCCGGCGTCCTTCAAGTTGGTGAGCTGCACGCTGAGGTTGCCGCGTGTGGCGCCGGTCTTCTCCAGGATGAAATTGAACTCGGCGCTTTCCGCGCCCACGAGCAGGCTCACCACGGCGAGCCGGAGCTGGTTGTGCAGGACCGGATCAAGCGGTGCGAAGGCCATCCTCCTGTCGTTTGAGCATGATCCCTGGAACGATGTAGCCGAACACCATCGCCCCGCAGTAGAGCGCTGTAAGGGCGAGCGGATCGGTGGTCATGTGCATGATGATGCCGGCCACCCAGAAGAGCACCCCGCCGATGATCAGGGGGCGGAAGCGCATGACCTGGCCCGTAAGGAAGGTGGGTATGCCGGTGAGCAGGGTGATCATGGCGCCGGGATCGCGATGGGCGAATACGCTGCAAACGATCACGAGAAGCATGGTGATTATGAAGGAGCTCCACACCCAACCGATGAGGCCGTCCATGGGGTTGTTCACCTCCTCGGTCTTGGATTGCCGGGCACCGTACACCGCGCTGATGACGCCGCCCAAAGCACCGGCAACACCCCAGGCCGCGCCGCTCGCCCAGCCATGGCCGTCGCTGCGGGTGCAATAGGTGGCGATCATCGCGCCGATCAGCAGCACGCCCCAAAGCAGGAAGTAGAAGCTGATGCGCGAGAAGCTCTTCTTGGCCTGGCCGATCATGCTTTCGATGAGCTTCAGGCTTTCGTTCGGGGTCAGTTCGGTGTTCATGGTGGTTCGTGTAGGGCACAAACATAGATAAGTTTATATCATAAACCAAATTGAAGCAGAAGATCCGCTTCGGCCATCGGCGCGTTCCTGCGGTCAGAAACTGGCGATACTCACATGCTGGCCGGTCCGCACGGCCTCATCGAGCTGGGCCACGAGCATGTCCCGCTGCATTTCGAACTTGAACCGGTCCGGCTTGGCCACCGGATCGGCGCTCGGCATTTCCTCCTTGCGATGATCTACTTGTTGGCCGCGTTTCCAGAAGCGGAAGCAGACGTGCGGTCCTGTTGCCAGACCGGTGCTCCCGACTTCGCCGATGGTCTGTCCCTGGTTCACGCGCTGGCCGTTCTTCACCATGATCCTGCGCATGTGGAGGTATTGGGTCTCGTACACGCCGTTGTGCCGGATCTTCACGTAGTTGCCATTGCCCGCGGTGTAGCCGGCCTTTTCCACCACGCCATCGCCCACGGCCAGGATGGGTGTGCCATAGGGCGCCGCGTAATCCGTTCCCAAGTGCGATTTCCAGCGGTGCTGTACCGGATGGAAGCGGCGCATGGTGAAGCCCGAGGACACGCGGCTGAACTTGAGCGGTGCTTTCAGGAAGGCCTTGCGCAGGCTGTTGCCGTCCGCATCGTAATACGCCATCGCGGCGGTGCTGTCCGGGGCGAATCGGAAGGCCTGTTTGGTGACATCGCCACCGGCGAACCGCACACCCAGGATCTCCGGTTGGCCGTAACGTTCGCCGTCCACCGTTTTCTGCTCGTACACCACCGTGAAGACATCACCGGGCTGAACGTCCTTGTAGAAGTCCACGGTCCACTGGAAGACATCGGCGAGGAGGAGGGACAACGTGGGGTCGGCACCCGCCTTTTCCATGTCATTCCAGAGCGCGCCGGTAACGGCCAGGCTCAGGCTCTTGCGTTCGCGGTGGATCGGGCGCTGGTCCACCCGCACATCCATCGGTGGGCGCAGCGTGAAGATCACATGCTCCACCTGGTCCGCCTCGTACACGAAGAAGGCCGGGGTCCTCGTGTCGTCGTCTGTGAAGATGATGGCGTAAGGATGCCCGGCGCGCAGCTTGTGTATATCGAACACCGGCGAGGCCATGCGCACCAAGCTGTCCACCTGCGCGGGGCCGATACCGAAGGGGGAGAGCAGATCGCTGAAGGTCTGTCCGCGCCCCACATGCGAGCGCTCGATCACGAAGCCGTCCAGCGGGATGCCGTAGGCGCTGAGCGGCGCGGGCACGGTGTCTTCCACCATCGCCATCGCCATCGGGTCGGCCACGTATTCTTCGTGGGGATGCACGTCCACCCCGATATACACGTACGCGCCGAGCACGGCGAGCAGGGCCGCGCTGCCCGCCCATATCCATTTCCCCCTCATGCCCGCAAGGAATGCTGAAGCCCCGGGCGGTAACGCCGGGGGCTCCGTTTTCCTTTCAACAGTGCGGTGTGCCCTGCTGCGTGTGACCACGGGGCGGCCTACTCCCGCGCGATGGGGTTCGCGAGCCCCTCGTAGCCGCTCAGTTCCATCTTGATGGAGCCCACGAGGATCTTGGCCTGCACCAGGACGGGGATATGGTTCCCATCGTCGCTGATCCACACGTTCAGGTCATCGTTGCTCTTGAAGATGCGGCCCTTCTGCACCATGGGCTGGAACTTCAGGCAGCGATACTTGCCGTTGCGTATCTTGATGGTCTCCTTGCCCACGTACTTCATTTTCAGCGGCCAGTTCTCGTTGTCCATGAAGAGGTCCATGGTGAACTCCTGGCCCGGGGTGAGGGCGCTGAGGTCCCAGGTGCGCGCGTAGTAGAAGGCGCTGATCATGTCCTGGGCATGGGCCGGTACATCGAAGGTCTTCTTCTCCTGGGTGGTCACCTTGTGGCTGTGCTGCATGAAGGTGTAGTCCTGGTCGATGATATAGCCGCCCTCGTCGCAACGCCGGGTGAAGATCCAGGGGAACACGCCGTCCTGGTCGAAGCGTGACTCGTACAGGTCGTTCACCTTGTAGAAGGCCTTGAAGGCGCCCGCGCTGTGGCCCTCGCCGCGGGCATGCAGCGTTTTGCGGCCGAGGATGTCCAGGCCGCCCTCCTTCAGCTCCAGCGTGGCCACACCGGCGTTCATCAGGCCGTAGTGCAGCACGTACTCCAGTTTTTCCCCGGCCTTGAAGGCGTTGTGCTCGATGGTGCGCAAGGAGGCCACGCCGGTGGGGGGTGTGTTCCCTTGCGTACGGCCCTGCGCGAAGCCGATGGACAGGCTACAGGCGCCCATCAGCGCGAATGCGGTCTTGCGTGCCATGTCCGGCCACGGGCAAACGGGATGCCGTTCGATGAGGCTGCTGCTTATCAAGTGGTTGCGGGTTACGGGTTGGCGCGCGCCGGAAGCAACGCGCAACACGTAACCGCCCAACCCGCAACGGATCATACCACGATATTGACGATGCGCTTGGGCACCACGATCACCTTCTTGGGCGCTTTGCCCTCCAGGCGGCTCTGCACCTCGGGGTTGGCCAGCACCTGCGCCTCCACTTCCTCCTTGCTCAGGGCGATGGGGAAGTCGATCATCATCCGCGTCTTGCCGTTGAAGCTGATGGGGTAGCTGAAGTTGTCCTCTACGAGGTACTGAGCCTCCCACGCGGGCCAGGCGGCGGTGGTGATGCTCTCCGTGTGCCCCAGCTTTTCCCAGAGTTCTTCGGCGATGTGCGGGGCGAAGGGCGCCAGCGCGATGGTGAGCGGCTCCAGTACGGCGCGTTTGTCGCACTTCAATGCGCCCAGCTCGTTCACGGCGATCATGAACTGGCTCACGCTCGTGTTGAAGCTCAGCTTCTCGATGTCCTCCTCCACCTTCTTCAAGGTGGCATGCAGCACCTTCAGATCCCCCTTGGTCGGCTCCGCAACGCTTACGCGGAAGGTCTCGCCTTCATGGAACAGATTCCAGAATTTCCTCAGGAAGCGGTAGGTGCCCTCGATGCCGTTGGTATCCCACGGCTTGCTCTGCTCGATGGGGCCCAGGAACATCTCATACAAGCGCAGCGTGTCCGCGCCGTACTTCGCGATGATGTCGTCAGGGTTCACCACATTGAACTTCGACTTGGACATCTTCTCGACTTCGCGATCTACAATGAATGGGTCTTTACTAGGCTCAACGATCACTCCTCTTGACAGAAGTCCATCTCCCCTGAGCCATTGTTTGAAGGCGTCAACATCGAGCTCGTTCCGCTCGTTTATCAATGAAATCGGAACATTGGTGTGGAATGGCTTAAGCCCGACTCCCCTGGGTATCTTCATCTCGATGCCGAGCTGTTGGAACAAGTTCAAGGGCCAATGATCATCACCTTTCAACGATGACAAGCGGTCAGGGGACACATATAAGAACGGAAGGTCATTTATGCGCGGATCCAAAGGGTCAGCATCCGTATATATCAGGCCATATATTTTGGCTGACATCCCGGTTATCATCCCCTGATTCACCAGCTTTTTCGCGGGCTCATCGAAGTCGATCCAACCGCGGTCGTGCAAGAACTTGGTCCAGAAGCGGACGTAGAGCAGATGGCCGGTGGCGTGTTCGCTGCCGCCCACGTACAGGTCCACCTGCTGCCAGTAGTTGATGGCCTCGGGGCTGGCGAAACGTTCCGCGTTGCCCGGATCCATGTAGCGCAGGAAGTACCACGATGATCCGGCCCAGCCGGGCATGGTGGTGGTTTCCAACGGGAAGCCGTTGCAGCTCCAATCCTTGGCGCGGGCCAGGGGCGGCTCACCATCCTCCGTGGGCAGGAACTTGTCCACTTCGGGGAGTTTCAGCGGCAGCTCGCCCTCGGGCAGCGGGTAGGGGATCCCGTCCTTGTAGTAGATGGGGATGGGCTCGCCCCAGTAGCGCTGGCGGCCGAAGGCGGCATCGCGCAAGCGGAAGTTGATGCGGCCCCGACCCGCACCGATGCGCTCGAGTTCGTCGATGGCGCGCGTGATCGCCTGCGGCACCTTCAGCCCCTTCAGGAAACCCGCGCTGCTGATGGTGGCGTCCTTGCGCTCATCGGCCTCCTTCTCGATATCGGCACCCTCGGTGACCGCGATGATCGGCAGCCCGAAGTGCTTGGCGAAGCGCCAGTCGCGCTGGTCGCCGCCGGGCACGGCCATCACGGCGCCGGTGCCGTATCCACCGAGCACGTAGTCGCCCACCCACACGGGTACCTCGGCGCCGGTAAAAGGATGCTTGGCGGAGCTGCCGGTGAACACACCGCTCACGTGCTGCACATCGGCCTGCCGGTCGCGCTCGCTGCGGTTTTTCGCTTTTTCCACGTAGGCCTCCACCTCGGCACGGCGGTCGGGGGTGGTGAATTTGCCCACGAGCACATGCTCCGGCGCGAGGGTGATGAAGCTGACGCCGAAGAGCGTATCGGGTCGCGTGGTGAACACCTCGATGAAGTCCTCGCCGATAGGGAAGCGCACGGTGGCACCCTCACTCCGCCCGATCCAGTTGCGCTGTGCTTCCTTGATGCTCTCGGTCCAGTCGAGCGCATCCAGCCCATCGAGCAGGCGTTGCGCGTAGGCCGTGATGCGCAGGCTCCACTGGCGCATGTGCTTGCGCTCCACCGGGTGGCCGCCGCGCTCGCTCACGCCGTCCTTCACCTCGTCGTTGGCCAGCACGGTGCCCAGCGCGGGGCACCAGTTCACCCACGCTTCGCCTAAGTAGGCCAAGCGGAAATGCTGCAGCACCAGTTGCTTGGTGCGCTCATCGAACCCGTTCCATTCCGCTGCGGAAAAACCGCCCACGAACTCTTCGATGTCGCCGGTGAGGATGCTGGTATCCTGGCCCGCGCTGCCGTTCTGCTCGAAACAAGCGATGAGCTCGCTGATGGGCCGGGCCTTCTGCTGCTGCGGGTCGTACCAGCTATCGAACAGTTGCAGGAAGATCCATTGGGTCCACTTGTAGAACGCCGGATCGCTGGTGCGCACTTCGCGGTCCCAGTCGAAGCTGAAGCCGATGGAATCGAGCTGCTCGCGGTAGCGGGCGGTGTTTTCTTGAGTCGTCTTCGCGGGGTGCTGGCCGGTCTGGATGGCATACTGCTCGGCGGGCAGGCCGAAGCTGTCGTAGCCCATGGGGTGCAGCACATTGAAGCCCTTGCCCCGCTTGTAGCGCGAAACGATGTCGCTGGCGATGTAGCCCAGGGGATGCCCCACGTGCAGGCCGGCGCCGCTGGGGTACGGGAACATGTCGAGCACGTAGTATTTGGGCCTGGCGGGGTCGTTCGTCACCCGGTAGGTGCCGCGCTTGCGCCATTCGTGCTGCCACTTCTTCTCGATATCCGTGTGCTCGTAGGCCATGCTCCTGCTTGGAAGTGGGCGAAAATACTGGGCGCCTGCGAGGTGGAAACGCACAGTGCCCTACTGACAAACCACCGCCTCACTGTGCTGGCCTCGTCGCCGGGCGCGGATAGATTCGGCCCGGCCGCCGCACAAGCGCCGGGGGCCAACGCATGGGAGTAGACCGCCAATTCAGGGCCCGCGCCCGCAGCAGCAATGTAGGCACCGTCATCGGCATCACGCTGGTGCTGGTGATGCTGGGCACCCTGGGCTACCTGCTGCTCAACGCCCGCAAGATCGAGAAGTACCTGAAGGGCCACGTGCAGGTGGACATCTACCTCAAGCGCGAAACGCAGGAGATGGCCATCATGCGCATGACCAAGAAGTTGGAGCAGGAGCCCTTCGCGCGCAGGGTGAGCTACGTGACGCCGGACTCGGCCGCAGCCCGCCTGAAGAGACAGCTTGGCGAGGACTTCCTGGGCCCCCTGACGGAGAACACGCTGCAGCCCTCGGTGGAGTTGAAGGTGACGGAGCCCTATGCCACCCCCGACAGCCTGAAGTGGATCGTAGAGCACGTGCGCCAGATGCCCAACGTGGACCAGATCTTCTACAACGCCGCCACGGTGGAGAACATGCACGCCAACATGAACAAGCTGCGCCTGGCGCTCTTGGGCTTCAGCGTGCTGCTGCTCATCATCGCCGTGGCCCTCATCAACAACACCATCCGGCTGGCCATCTACAGCAAGCGCTTCCTCATCCGCACCATGCACCTGGTGGGCGCCACCTCCTGGTTCATCAAGCGGCCCTTTTTGGCGGGAAGCCTGTGGCAGGGCCTGGTGGCCTCGGTGCTGGCCATCGGGCTGCTGGCCGGGCTCATCCATGTGCTCATGCGCTACATGCCCGACCTGCGCGACCCAACGGACGCCGTCATGCTCGCGCTCATCTTCGTCTGCGTGGTTTTCCTCGGCCTTGTCATTTCTTTGCTGTCCACTTGGTTCGCCGTTCGCCGCTACCTGCGGATGAACACGGATGAGCTGAACTGGAGTTGAACCATCCACTCTATTCACCACAGAGGCACAGAGGAGACAGAGGGTAAGGACAGTACCGCGTTCTCTGTGTCCTCTGTGCCTCTGTGGTGAACCAACGACCTGACTCCCATGGCAGACGCACGCGAGAACGAACTGGCCTTCACCCGCATCAACTACCGATTGCTGCTCATCGGCATCGGCATCGTGATCCTGGGCTACATCCTGATGGCCGGCGGTGGCAGCGGCGATCCCAACGTCTTCATCGCTGAGGAGATCTTCAGCCCGCGCCGCATCACCGTGGCGCCCATCGTTTGCATCGTCGGCTACCTCTTCGTGGTGTACGCCATCATGAAGAAGCCGAAGGGCTGAAGCTTCAAGGCTCAAGACTCAAGCCCAAAGACCCAAGACCCAAGCCCCAAGCTCAACGGCTCCAGGGGTCCGAGCCTTTGAGCTTGAGTCTTGAGCCTTGGGTCTTGAAGCTTCTCAGAAGGGCCTTTCTTCGCGCCCCGCATGAACGTTCTCCACGCCATCATCCTGGCCATCATCGAGGGCCTCACGGAATACCTGCCGGTAAGCAGCACCGGCCACATGATCATCGGCAGCAGCCTCATGGGTATCGCCCATGACGAATTCACCCGCATCTTCACCGTGGGCATCCAGTTCGGCGCCATCCTCAGCGTGGTGGTGCTGTACTGGCGGCGGTTCTTCGAAGGCTTCGGCACCTACCCGCTCCTGGTGGTGGGTTTCATCCCGGCGGCGATCGCCGGGCTGCTGTTCAAGGACACCATCGACACGTTGCTCGAGAACATCGGGGTAGTGGCGGCGGCGCTCTTCATCGGCGGCATCGTGCTGCTCTTCATCGACCGCTGGTTCCCGCACGACGACGAGGACCGTGCGGCGCCGCTCGGCTGGAAGGACGCCCTCTTCATCGGTTGCTTCCAGGTGATCGCCATGGTGCCGGGCGTGAGCCGTAGCGCCGCCACCATCATCGGCGGGCTCACACGGAAGCTGTCGCGCGGCCAGGCGGCCGAGTTCTCATTCCTGCTCGCCGTGCCCACCATGTGCGCCGCCACGGCCAAAACACTCTGGGACCACTACCAGGAAGGTGGAAGTTTCACTCCGGAACAGTGGAAGCTCTTCGGCATCGGCAACGCCGTGGCCTTCGTGGTGGCCGCCCTCGCCATCAAGGGCTTCGTGGGTTTCCTCAACAAGCACGGATTCAAACCGTTCGGCTGGTATCGCATCGGCCTGGGGGCCCTGCTGCTGGCGCTGCTGTGGGCGGGCGTGGACCTGCAAGTGATGTGAGCATGGAAGCGATCGATCCCGAAGCGGGGGCGATCCTCCTGGTGGACAAGCCCGCCACGTGGACCAGCTTCAACGTGGTGGCCAAGTTGCGCGGCGCGTTGCATAAGCTCTGCGGTCATCGCGTGAAAGTGGGCCACGCGGGAACCCTCGATCCGCTCGCTACGGGCCTGCTCATCCTCGGCACCGGCAAGATGACCAAACGGCTGCCCGAGCTTACCGCGCAGGACAAGGAGTACATCGCCACGTTGCGCCTGGGGCACACCACCGCCAGCTACGACGCCGAAACGCCGGTGCAGGACGAGCGGCCCTGGGAGCACATCACCGCGGGGGACATCCAGCGCGCCTTCAACGCCTTCATAGGCGACACGCTGCAGCGCCCGCCGGACTTCTCGGCCAAGCGATTCCAAGGCGAGCGGGGATACAACCTCGTGCGCTGGGGCGAGCCCGTGGAAATGACCCCCGTGCCGGTACATATCGAATCGCTGGAATTGCTCGCCTTCAATGGGCCGGAAGCCACGGTGCGCGTGGCCTGTGGCAAGGGCACGTATATCCGGTCGCTGGTGCACGACATCGGGCAGGTGCTGGGCTGCGGGGCCTGGCTCAGCGCCCTGCGTCGCACGCGCAGCGGCGCCTTTTCGGTGGAGGATGCCCTTACCGTGGATCAGTGGTCCGCCTGGCTGGACAAGTGGGCGACGGAGCGGCAACCGCCTGACGTTCAGAAAAGTTAACACTCCCTTCGCGATCAACCTATCTTCGGCGCCCCAAAACCGGAAAGGGCCCGTAAGCCCGCACGCCATGAAGCTCACCGCCTTCAAGTTCGACGTACCCAAGGAACAGATCGCCCTCTACCCCACGAAAGACCGCGACGGCAGCAAATTGATGGTGCTGCACCGCGATTCGGGCAAGATCGAGCACAAGAAGTTCAAGGACATCATCAACTACTTCGATGAAGGGGACACCTTCATCGTGAACAACACCAAGGTCTTCCCCGCGCGCATGTGGGGCAACAAGGAGAAGACCGGCGCCAAGATCGAGGTCTTCCTCCTGCGCGAACTCAACCGCGACAGCCTGTTGTGGGACGTGGTGGTGGACCCCGCGCGCAAGATCCGCATCGGCAACAAGCTCTACTTCGGTAAGGACGATGAGCTGGTGGCCGAGGTGATCGACAACACCACCAGCCGCGGCCGCACGCTGCGCTTCCTCTTCGATGGTACGTATGAGGAGTTCAAGGCGACGATCACCGCCATGGGCGAAACACCGCTGCCGCACTACATCAAGCGCGACATCGAGCCGAGCGACGCCGAACGCTACCAGACCATCTACGCCGAGCATGAAGGCGCCGTGGCGGCACCCACAGCGGGCCTGCACTTCAGTCGCGAGCTCATGAAGCGCATGGAGCTCAAGGGCATCCATTTCGGGGGCGTCACCCTGCACATCGGCCTGGGCACCTTCCGGCCGGTGGAGGTGGAGGACCTCACCAAGCACAAGATGGACAGCGAGCAGGTGCTGATCACCCAGGGCGTGTGCGACATGGTGAACAAGAGCAAGGAGCGCAAGAAGAACGTGTGCTGTGTGGGCACCACCACCATGCGCGCCATCGAGAGCAGCGTGAGCACGGACGACCGGATGAAATCGTACAACGGCTGGACGAACAAGTTCATCTTCCCGCCTTACGACTTCAGCATCGCCAATCGGATGGTCACCAACTTCCACATGCCCGAGAGCACCCTGCTCATGATGGTGTGCGCGTTCGGCGGCTACGACAACGTGATGAACGCGTACAAGGTGGCCTTGAAGGAGAAATACCGCTTCTTCAGTTACGGGGACGCGATGCTCATCATCTGACGCCTGCGAAAGTGGAAGGGTGCGAGGGAACACGGCCCTCGCACCCTTCCACTTTCGCACCCTCGCACCTCAACGGGAGTTCCAGCACCATAGACCCATGGACCGCACCACCATCATCGTCGCCGGCGGCTCCGGCAGGCGCCTTGGCGGTCCCGTTCCCAAGCAGTTCCAGACCGTCAAGGGCCGTCCGCTGCTCATGTGGACCATCGAGGCCTTCCACCGTTACGACCAGGCGATGCCGCTCATCGTGGTGCTCCCCAAGGAGCAGTTCGATATCTGGAAGGCCTTGTGCGTGGCGCACCGCTTCTTCATCCATCACACCGTGGTGGCGGGCGGCGAGCAGCGCTGGCACAGCGTGAAGGCCGGGCTCGAGAACGTGGAGGGCGATGGCCTGGTAGCTGTTCACGATGGTGTCCGCCCGCTGGTGAGCACGGACCTCATCTGGCGCTGCTTCGACGCCGCGCACCAGCACGCCGCAGCCATCCCCGTAACGCCAGTGGTGCCCAGCATCCGCGAGGTCACCGCCGAAGGCTCCAAGGCCCTCGACCGCTCGAAGCTGCTTGCCGTGCAAACGCCGCAATGCTTCCACACCGACCTGCTGCGCAAGGCCTTCGAGCAGCCTTATGATCCCGCCTTCACGGATGAGGCCACGCTGGTGGAACGTCTCGGCGTGAAGGTGACCCTGGTGAAGGGCGAAGAGAGCAACATCAAGGTGACGACACAGGATGACCTGGACCTGGCCGAGGTGTTGTTCGGCCGGGATCAGTAGCTTTTCACGATGCGCCTCACCGACCGTGCTCCACGGTGTTCGAGCAACACGGTGTACGGTCCATTGGCCCAATTGGAGGCATCCAGCAGCACTCCATCCTGCCGGAAACCCGCGGTCGTGATCACTCTGCCGGTCGGATCGACCACGCTCACACGCGCGCCGATTGGTCCTGGGCCCGCTCCACGTACGTGCAGCATTTCCGGTCCCGTCCAGCTGACCTGCCAGGCCGACCGTCCCGTTTCCTCGGACAATCCCACGGTTGATAGATACTCGATCTCGAGTCGTGGGCGCAGGGCCGGATCATCATCCTCCGCTGATGCCAGAATGAGCATCCTGTACGGCTGTTCCGTGACCATGCTCAACCGGAAGCCGGAGCTGCTGGTGGAAAGCATGTCCTGCACCATCGCGGTGACATCGATGTCCTCGAAATTCTCGTCGCCTGACGCGGTCGCCGGTATGAGAACCTCGTTCGTGTTCGTGACCGTAGGCTGTGTGTTCCAGGTGATGGCTTCAGGGTTCCAAGGCTCCACGACCCGTTGGATCACCCAGTCGTTCTCGCCTGAATGAACATCGGTGGACTCGATCGCATCATCCGGGTTGTAGTAAAGGGACAGTCGGGCGCTGACCAGCACAGAGGGTTCCGGGATCAAGCCCAGGTCAAAATCCAGGAACGCGCGTTTCACGCCGAGCTGGCCTCCGTTCGTCCAGCCATAAATGGTCAGGGAGGGTATCGTGCTGTAGTTGTTGTTCTGGGTGGTGGTTCCGCTGGCCACGTACGTGTCTTCACCCACGCCATCATGGATCCCGATGGTCATGTTCTGGACCTGCCCCGACAGCGCGATGGGGAAGGTGCATGCGGAAAGAATGGCGAAAGGCAGATTTTGCATCCGGTCTGGATCAGGGTACACGCCAATGACGCAGGATATCGCCGTGGTTGCCTCGCGAAGTTCCCGATCCAGGGACCTCCATCACCAACGAACTTTGCGACATGAGCACAAAGGCCGTGGACATCCGTGGATGCACCCGTGAGGATCTGGACGTTCTCGTTGCCGACCTCGGCGAGAAACCCTACCGCGCCAAGCAGCTCTGGGAATGGCTGTGGAAGAAGAGGGCCCGCGTGTGGGACGACATGAGCGACCTGCCCAAGACCTTCCGCGCGGCGCTGGCCGAGCGCACCGTGCTGCGACCGCTGGTGCTGGTGGAGGAACAGCGCAGCGAGGACGGCACGGTGAAGTGCGCCTTCAGGACCTGGGACGGCCATGTGGTGGAGGGCGTATTGATCCCTGCGCCCGCGCGCCTCACCGCGTGCATCAGCAGCCAGATCGGGTGCAGCCTCACCTGCGCTTTCTGCGCCACCGGCAAGCTCAAGCGCGTGCGCAATCTGGATGCGCAGGAGATCTATGACCAGGTGGTGCTCATCGACGGCCTATCGCGGAAATACTACAAGGAGGGGATCACGAACATCGTGTACATGGGCATGGGCGAGCCGCTGCTCAACTACGCCAACACCCTGCGCAGCGCCGAGCGCATCACCGCCGAGGACGGCCTGGGCATGGGCGCGCGCCGCATCACCGTGAGCACGGCGGGCATCGCCAAGATGATCCGCAAGCTGGCCGACGACGGCGCCCGCTTCAACCTCGCGCTCAGCCTGCACGCCGCCAACGACGCCAAGCGCGACCGTATCATGCCCATAAACGAGCAGAATTCGCTCGCCGAGCTGAAGGGCGCCCTGCGCTACTACACCCGCACGGCCCGCAAGGAGGTCACCTTCGAGTACATCCTGCTGCGCGGCTTCAACGACTCGCTCGCCGATGCCCAGGAACTGGTACGTTACGCCAGCGACGTCCACGCCAAGGTGAACCTGATCGAGTACAACCCCGTCGACGGCGGCGAGTTCGGCCGGACTGATACCCAGGACGCGGAAGCCTTCCAGCAGTACCTGGACAGGAAGGGCATCATCGCACGCATCCGCCGCAGCCGCGGCCGCGACATCGACGCCGCGTGCGGGCAGCTGGCCAACAAGAACAAGGCGGCGGTGAAGGGGTGATCGTGCTCCGGTGCGCTCTTTCCGGTATTCCCTCGGGGGCGGGTATTCAGGGTGCCCGCCGTATGCGCACTTTCAGCCGATCGATTGTAGTGAAGGCGTTCTTCAGGTCCTTGGTGTGGTGGTCCAGCACCATGACCACACGCGCGATCATCTCGGGCGATGGCAGGTCGTTGAGCCGGAGCAGGACCACGCCTGCATGCGTCATCCGCTTCAAATGCACCAGTTCGCCGAAGTCCTTGTCCTCGGTGAGCAGGATCTCGTTCCGGGACGCGGCGAAACGCAGAACGTCCGGATCCTTGGTGCTCGGAAGGGTTTCGGAGATGTACACCACCGCATGCCCCGCCTTGCGCAGCGCGGCGACCAGTTGGCCGTCAACACTCTCGTCCGCCACCAGGTCCATGCGGCCCGTCAGGGTTTGTCCGAGTAGATGATGTCGTTGCGCACGGCATCCAGGGCGTACAGGTGTGCGGCAAGGATGCTCTCTTGGGTAAGCTTCGGGTAGCCGTCCAGGATCTCCTGCACCGGCCGTCCGTAGGCGATCTTCTCCAGGATCAGCTCAACGGGGATGCGCGTGCCCTTGAAGCATGGCTTCCCGAACATGACGTCGGGATCCGAGGCGATATGGTCCTGCCACTTGATCATCGCCCCCAAAGCTAAGGCGGTGGCCCATTGGTCGCACGGGCATCCTTCGACCGGCGCCGCTATTCCACCGTTATCGTCTCCTTTTCGTCCTCGCCCTTCTCCAGCAAACGCCCCAATCCCTTTTTCCTGGGAGATGGTGCCGTGGCGATGCCCTGAGGGGCTCCTTCTTTCGCGGGATCACCGTCCTCTACGGTGATGATGGCTCGGGTGGCGGGCTCCGGGGCCATGCCGCCGCGCCCGTGCAGGATGTCCGTGAGCAGGCCCTTCAACTCGGCGCTCTCCTGCTTCATCTTCTCCTTGCGCTTGGCGGCGGCGGCGGCGCCGTCGTTGCCGAACTTCAGGTCGTCGGTGGTGCCGTACATGTGCAGGAAGAGGCGTATGCCCGTGCCATCGTCCACTACGGGGCCGAACTCGTCGGCGCTGTTGCCGGTGCGGAAGAGATCGGAAAGCCGGAAGTTCAGGTGGTCGTCCACGCCGCCATCGAAGGTCTGTGAGCCGCTCATCTCCACGTCCATCACGCTGCTGCGCACGATCATCTGCGGCACATGCACAGTGCGGTCGCGCACCTCGATCTGGTTCTCCAGCCGGTCGAAGGTGATGTGCGCGAGGCGCTTGCGCAGCTCCTCGGTGTCCACGAAGGGCGACACGAGCTTGTTGCTCCGCAGGTGGTCGGCCACGGCGATCATGGCGGGGTGCCCGTTGAGTTCACCGTGATCGACCACCACGCCGGCCACGGCGCGCAGGCTGTTCTGGTCCAGCGCGAGCGCGGGGGTAAGTGTCGCGGTGAGCGAAACGCGTACGTCGCTCAGGCCCCGCAGGTGCGCGTCGGTAATGAAGCCCTGGCCGAAGTTGTGGAACTCGGCGAACAGCTTGCGCATGTCGATGCGTTCCACCTCAGCGGCCAAGCTCAGGGGGTAGCCGCCCGTGCCGCGCCCGTCGATACGCAGGTTGCCGGTCACAGCGCCATCGGCGGTGCGGAAAGCCAGGGGCGATACGCTCAGCACGCGGTCCTTCAGCGCGACGGTGCCGGTGATGTCCTGTGCCGAAAAATCCTCGAAAACAAGGTGAGCGATGTCGGTGCGCAGGTCCAGGTCGATGTCCGCCGGGAAGGTCACCGCATAACCGTTGTCCGTTGTCCGTTGTCCGTTGTCCGGGGCGGTGATGAGGGTGGCCAGGTCCAGCCGGGGCGAGGAGCCGCGCGCGTCGATGGTGAGGCGCTGGCCGGGGAAGAGCAGCCAGGGCATGAAGTTGCGCAGGGTGCCGTCGAGCGCCACGGTGCTGCCCTGCACGTCGCAGCGGAGGCCGCTCACCTGCGCGTCGTTGCCCTGGAGGGCGAGCGCGGCGTTGAGGCCGGTGATCCGGGGACGCGTGCCCTTCAGCCGCAGCGCGGCGTCCTTCAGTTCGGCGCGGCCAGTGATGATGAGCGCGCGCAGGTCGGCGGCCTTCACGCTGGCCGGGTCGCGCAGTTTGCCGGTGATGTGCGCATCGGCCTTCAGGTGGCCACGGGTCTCTTCCAGCGCGTCCACGCCGGCGAAGCGCAGCAGATCGGCGAGGGCGAGGTCGCCATGGACGTTGGCCGTGAGTTTGGCGTTGGCGGCACCGTTGAGGTCGATACCACCGCCGATGGATCCATTGTCGGTCTCGGCGCTCAGGCCCTTCACCAGCATCTTGCGCAGGGTGTTCCTGGGTGTGAGTTCCAGGGCCACTTCGCCGCGCACCGCGTGGAAAGCGGCGCCGGTGACGGTCTCCTTCAGGCGGCCATCGCGCAGGGTCATACCGGCGGAAAGGGAGGGGCCATCACCGTGGAGCGGGCCGACGTAATGCACGGCGATGTCGGCGTCGCCGCGCAGGTCGTAGCGGGCCACGTGGCGGTGCAGGTTCGCGGGCAGCAGGGCGGCCACCTGCGCCAGGTCCATGTTGAAGCCGTTCGCGCGCAGGTCGAGGGTGCGGCCTTTTTCGCCGGGTGCCACGGTGAGCGTGAGGGCGATGGGCGCTTCGCTGGCCTTGCCATTGGCGCCGTAGGGCAGCACTTCGCTCCCCTTCTCGATGTGGAAGGCGCCATCGGCTCCGCCGAAGCCGAGTTTCAGGCGCACATCGGCCTTGCGGTCCGTGAGCAGCGTTTCGCGCCCTTGGGTCCAGTGCCCCAGCGCGAGGTCGCCGTTGATGGCCAGCGCGGAGCCCGCGTCGCGGAAGCGGCCTTTCAGCGTGAGGTGTCCGCTGGCGCCGGTCACCTCCAGGCCGTTGCGGTCGTCGCGGAAGCGCGTGGCCAATTCGTTGAAGGTGACTTTCTTCAGCTTGAGGTCCGTGCCGCCTTGGGCCGTGCTGTCCGTGCGCCAGATCAGCCAGTTGCCGTTGCCGTTGCGGTCGAGCCCGGGGTAGAGCTTCACGTGCTCGCCGTGCAGTTCGCTCACGGTGTAGTCGCCGCGCAGCAGGCTGAGCAGGCCGAATTCGATGTACAGGCTCTTGGCGCTGAGCAGCGTGTCGGCGGTGGCGCTGTCGGTGCGCGTTTCGCGGATGAGCACATCGGAGAAGCGCAGGGAGGCGCGGGGGAAGCGCTCGATGAGGGTGAGTTCGATGCCGCTCTGCTCCACGGGCACCTTGAGGTGCGCGTTCAGCTCGGCGATGAGCTTGGCTTCCACCTCGTCCTGGTAGGCCCAGGCGAGGATGCCCAGCGTGGCGAAGCCCAGCACGAGGAGGGTGGCGGAGGCCAGCAGGACGCGGCGGAGCGGACGCATGTTCGGGAAGGGACGAAAAGTACCGGGCGCTTTCGGCGGCCTGCGGGCGTTCCCGGCGGGTTCGTCCACAAGGCGATGTTCTTTACCGAACAACGTGCCAGGCACGCCGTGCGGTATGCGGCCCGTTGTCGGACGTAGTTTCGCCGCATGTCCCGCTTCCTGTTCCCGGTCCTCGCCGCCGCGCTCCTGCTGGGCGCTGCGGGCTGCGAGGAGGACGACGGCTCGGCGCCCACGGCTTCGGGCGTCAGCATCACCTTCCGCACCGACAGCGGCTACACCGGCACGGACGGCATCGTGGCGCAGAACGATACGCTCCGTATCGGTGCCGGCATCACCGAGGGCGAGGACCCGCTGCGGTGGTTCTACCTCGGCCTGGCGCTGGACAGCGGCGCCACCACCTTCATCGACACCGTGGACGTGGACGTGAACCCCTTCACCTACGAGACGGTGCATGTGACACGGGCGCAGGCGGGCACCGAGCAACTGGTCTTCGTCGTGGAGGAGAACGACGGCGACCGCACCACGCGGCGGCTGACGTTGATGGTGCAGTAAGCGCTCAGTACGTGATGAACTTGGCGCAGGCGATGGAACGATCGCCGGTAACGCGAACCGTGTAACTGCCGGTGGCCAGGTTTGCCACGGGCAGGCTTAGGGGGCTGGCAAGACCTCCGCTCAACTGCCGCGTAAAGACCACGCGCCCCGCTGCATCCGTGATGTCCACGCGCTGGGCTTGGCCAAGGCTTTCGGGCCAGATCAGGTGAAGGTGATCGGTAGCGGGGTTGGGGTAGATCCGAGGTACATCCACCCGATCCTCCGCTATCGCGGTCAACGGGCTGTTGAGTACACGGTACACCGCGACTTCGGAATCATCCCCTTCCCAGTTCGTGCCTGCGATCACGATCTTCCCGTCCGCCTGGATCGCCGAGTACGCCGAACCACTGTGCCCGTCCTCGGCGATGATGGAATAGCCGCCGTTCCCGAACGTGGGATCCAAGGTGCCATTTTCCAGGTAGCGGGCCACCAAGGGATGCTTGGGCGTGTTGATGTCGGGGATGTACAACCCCGAGGTGCCCGTGGCGATGATCCGCCCGTCGGGCAGCCAATGCACCGACTGCCAGGCATCGTCATTTCCGGGCAGGGAGAAGATGGCGGTGCCGCCATTGCCGAACGATGGGTCCGGGCTACCATCGGCGTTCAGGCGGAGCAGGAAAGCATCCGTGGAGCCCGATACGGAATAGTAGCCCGCCACGAGCAGTTTGCCGTCCGGGAGCAGGGCGAGGGAGTTGGCCTGGTCCGCAGTGGGAGAAAGGTTGAAGACCGCGGACCCCATGGTGCCGAAGCCTGGATCGGGCGTTCCCTGCGCATCGAATTTGGAGACGAAGAAGCTCCACTGCGCGAAGGGCATCGTGCTCGTGAATCCGCAGGCGATCAGCGCCCCATCCGGCGCCACGACGACATCGGTCAGCCAGGAAGTGTACTGGTTCGCGCTGATGCCCGGCGCATGGAAGGTGACCAGGCCCGCAGTACCAAAATCGGGATCAAGCGTTCCGTCTGGCAGTAGGCGGCACAACGCGGGGTCGTGACAATTCGGGGCAGGGGCATTCACACTTCCCACGAGAATCGAAGCCCCATCCATCTGCACAGCAAGTGAGATGGTCCTTTCTCCCCCCGCAGGAAAATCGATCTCGGCTACGCCGTCCGTTGCGAACGAATTGTCCAGTGACCCGTCGGCAAGGAAACGAGCCGCCAAAAATGAAATGCCGAAACCGTCGCCCACTGCCATGAGCCTCCCGTCGGAAAGGGTGCCCAATCCGGTTACCGGATTCGATGAGCCGAAAGGCGGTACCACTATGCCGTTGTTCCCGAATGAGGGCAGGAGCGCGCCGGTTTGTCCGTACGATATGAGGATCGGGGAAGGAATGAACTGTGCACTTGTCCAACCGCCGAGCACAATGGATCCATCGGGTGCTATCTCAACGACGAGACCCTGGTCGATTTCGTCGGTCGGGTCACACAACGAGATTCCCTCATCGCCGAACGAGGGGTCGAGGAAGCCATCTTGGGACATGCTCTGCACGGTGCAGATGCACAGGCCCATCATTGGCAAGTATCCGGAGTGCTTCATGGTGTTCAGTACTTGATGAACTTGGCGCAGGCGATGGAACGATCGCCGGTAACGCGAACCGTGTAACTGCCGGTGGCCAGGTTTGCCACGGGCTGGCTTAGGGGGCTGGCAAGACCTCCGCTCAACTGCCGCGTAAAGACCACGCGCCCTGCCGCATCCGTAATGTCCACGCGCTGGGCTTGGCCAAGGCTCTCGGGCCAGATCAGGTGAAGGTGATCGGTAGCGGGGTTGGGGTAGATCCGCGGTACATCCACCCGATCCTCCGCTATCGCATTCAACGGGCTGTTGAGCACACGGTACACAGCGATTTGCGAGTTGTTCGCTTCTCCCCAATAGGTACCAGCGAGCACAATGTTCCCGTCCGCCTGGATCGCGGAATTCCAGCCCGGACCATGATGGCCCGCTTGATCAATGATCGCATAGCCCCCATTCCCGAAGGTCGGGTCCAGCGAACCATCGGGCAGGTACCGGGCGATCAGGGGCTTCTGTGGGTAGGGGTAGTCCGTATCGTGGATCCCCGAGGTGCCCGTGGTGGTGATGCGCCCATCGGGCAGCACACGGACGGTGAACCACTTGTCGTCGTTACCGGGCAGGGCGAACTGGACCATGCCGCCCGTGCCGAAGGTTTCGTCGATGCTGCCATCGGTGTTCAGTCGTAGGAGGAAGGCGTCGAGCGTTCCCTCCTGGTCCAAGTAACCGGCCACGAGCAGTTTGCCGTCCGGGAGCAGGGCGATGGAGGCGGCCACTTCTTCAAACAGGGAGATGTTGAACGTCACGCTCCCCTCGGTGCCGAAGCCGCTGTCGGGCAGCCCTTCCGCATCGTACCGGGAAACGAACATATTCGAAGCGGAGAGTGGCCAGGTGGATGTATACCCGCACATGAGGATGAATCCGTCCGGCCCCGTGAGCACGTCCGTGGGCCAGCAGGTGTACTGGGTGGTGCTCATACCCGGCGCGTGGTCGTAGATGAGCCCTGCGTTGCCGAAACTTGGATCGAGCGATCCATCGGGCAGCAGGCGGCACATCGCGGGGTCGTGGCCGTTCGGGGCATCCACGTTCCCCACGAGAATGACCGATCCATCGGGTTGCGTGGCCAGCGATGTGGAGATTTCGCCGCCAAGCGGGAACTGGATCTCGGCCACGCCATTCTCGGCGAAATTGCTGTCCAATGATCCGTCCGGAAGGAAACGTGCGGCCCGGAAGGACGAGTTGCCATGGCCAGTCGCCAATATCCTTCCATCGGACTGCATGGCCAGGTCGGTCACCATGTCCGTGCCCGCAAAGGACAGAACGACTTGGCCGTTGTTCCCGAAGTTGGCATCGGGCGTGCCGTCCGGCGCGAAGGCCAGGAGCCCCCATGAATAGGAAACCCCACCCACCACCCCGCCCACGATGATCCGGCCATTGGGATCCAGCGCGATCGCATCCCCTTGGTCGTTCTCCGGGGTCGGGTCGCTCAACGCGATGCCGCCATTGCCGAAGGCGGGGTCAAGGGTGCCATCTTGGGAAAGCCCCTCGACGGCGAGGATGCACAGGGCTGCGCATAGCAGGCACGCGAAGTACTTCATGGCGGTCAGTATTTGATGAACTTCACGCAGGAGACCGAGCGGTCGCCGGTTGTGCGAAGGGTGTAGCTGCCCGTGGCCAAGTGGCCCACAGACAGGCTCAGGCGGCTGCCGGGCGTACCGGACATGCGTTGTGTGAAGACCACCCGCCCTGCCGCATCCGTAATGTCCACGCGCTGGACTTGGCCAAGGCTTTCGGGCCAGATCACGTTCAACTGTTCCGGTACGGGATTGGGGAAGAGCAGGCCTGAGAGCTCGCTGTCCTCGTGTACCGCTGTGATGGTACCGGGGCCGTACAGATGTAATGAGAAGGCTGGACGTACCTCAACCCAATCGCCGGGCAGCCAAAGGTCCAAGGGGCCATCAGGCCCGGCGGTAACATGCCATACGTTCGTTGTGGCCTTCACCATGATGGAGTGCTCGTCGATATCGTTGAAGATGTAGTCCACCTGGTGCTCCCCGTTGATGCTCGTACTCGCATTGTATCCACGATGCCCGCTCTCCCGCACCCAGTGGTCCAGGATCGTGGTATTCTGGCCGAAGTCCAACTCGTAGGTGAATTCCCCGCGTTGACGTTGGGCCGTGTATTCGCCGGGGTCAAGCCCCCAGTCCTCTGGATGGTACGGGCTATGGACATCGTCCACCAAGGTGATCGTTCCGGCCGGATACGAGGCGATCGCCAGGTCCGTTTGGTCGTTCGGCCCGTTGTGCCATACCGCGTAGGGCGCGCTCACCTGCTCCACGGCCAGGCCTGCATTCACCCGCCCCCATCCGTTCTTCGGGTCGTAGCCGACGGGGTAGCTTTCGTAGATATTCACGATGTCCGTTGCCGTTTTCTCCAGGATGATCTCCACGTCCTCGGGGGCCAGGTCATTATAGGCTCCATTCACCGTATTGTGCTCGCTCATCATCAGGGCGGCGGTGCCCGCCACGTGCGGTGCGGCGGCGCTCGTGCCCCGGAAGCAGTGGTAGCCCTCTGGAAGTTCATCGCAACCGATGAAGTAGGGCGGATCGGTATTGGTGCTACTTACCACCTTCACGGTGCCTGGCGCGATCACGTCCAAACCGTTGTAGTAGCTGTAGCCCACACCATCATTATTCCCTGGCTGCATGTATTCGCCATTCCAGCCGCTGGCGCCTATGGTCAGAACGCCGTTGTCCGGCAGTATGCTACCGCCATAGCTGGCGGGGTATACTTCAGGATTGCCGACGACATAGATACTGCCATTGCCTCGCGCCGCCGCGAAGGAGCACTCGTTGAGATAGGCCCACTTTACCGCTTGAATCATGGCGGGAGAGTACCAATAATCTCCTTGGTCGATTGTGAATGGAGCGCCATAGCTGAGGTTGATGATGTGGCTGCCGAGGTAGCTGGGGTTGTCGTTCACATCCGAGGCCGCCGCGATGATTGCCGGCGCGGCGTCAGTAAGGCCGACATATTGCTCGAAGACACCGATGACCACGGAATAAAGGGAGCATCCGGCGGGTCCGCTATCGGCATCGCCCCCTGCGATGCCGGCGATACCAACGCCATTGTTGCTGCGTGCTCCGATGATGCCTCCGCAGGCGGTGCCATGCCCGCCCATAGGGTTCGCGTAATACCAGTTGTAGTCGGTGGACCAGGGCTCGTCGTAACCCGAGGTCACATCATACCAACCGATGAGATTGTCGCCGAAGTCCTCGTGGTTGCCATCGATGGGTTCGTCGATGACGGCCACCCGTACTTCGGGGATGCCCTTTTGTATGTCCCACGCGGCCTCCGCGTTGATGTGGGCGTCAGGGTACTCTTGGTCGGGTACCAGGCTCTGTTGCCGATAGAGCAGCGGGTCGTTGGGCAGGGAAAACTGCTCGAATAGGATATTCCTGCTCGCGTGGAGAATGGTGCCATCGGCCATGGCCAACGAATCGAGCCGGGCTAATGCACTGTCGAGATCCATGCCGAACGGCGTGCTTACAATGAATGTGTTCCAGAATTTGGGCATTTGTAGCACATGTCCTCCCCGGCTGATGGAGAAGGTGTCGGTGTTCACCATCTGCCGGTACATTTTGGTGGCGATGGGCCCGGGCCCAGTGGCGCCGTAGCCGAGGCATTGCTCCACGGCCTGGGCCACGGCGGGGTCCACCACCTCATCCAGCGCGCCCCACTGCCGGTCGCGGGTGGCGGTGAAGGCGCTGTCCACCACGGCATTGGCGAAGCGGATGATCACCTCATCGGCCACGCAATGCATGGTGCCGCTGGTGTCGCTGGCGATGGTGGGCTCACGCCGGTAGACGCTGTACTTCACCGTGGTGTACACGGCGCCATTGGTGCTTGTGCTGCGGCCGCTGACGAAGACGTTGCCGTTGGCGTCGGTCAGGAGGCCAAGGGCCTCGTCCTCGGAGCCGTCGAGCCCGTCGTAGGTCTTGGTCCACAGGAGCTTCCCGGCCGCATCATACTTCACGGTGATCAGGTCCTTGCTGGTGCCGTTGAAAATGGT
>Ga0138256_10000557_pt1 | contig 40948 bp, 32 predicted proteins | sample KNB2016incub_MG_FD_105486 | JGI IMG/M metagenome (GOLD analysis project Ga0138256, IMG submission 105486) | Active sludge microbial communities from wastewater in Klosterneuburg, Austria - KNB2014incub_MG | ecosystem: Engineered > WWTP > Activated sludge > Unclassified | place: Austria... | reverse complement strand
TTGCTTTATTTTCTCCACTAAAGTTCGAAGCTTTTGGGGTGCTTCATCATTCAAAGGAAATTTTCTTTCAAGATCATCGTGAATTTTACAGAAAGTACATTCGCCTTTTTCATCAAAGGCTATTCCTTTAACTGTATCGTCCATAAGACATCTTGTGCAGACTTTATTAGCTATATATTTATATGGGAGTATTTTCATTTTTTATTTAAAATTAAATTGATAATCAGGATTTTCATTCATTGTCTTAAAGCTGGCTGGATAGTTTTCTATAAGCCAAATCATAAAAGCTGTTACATCTATTTTATCTTGAAGCATTTTTTGTCTTTTTCTTTTCCATTCTTCAATAATATTTGTAGATGACAGCAACTCATTAACTTTTGCTAATAATTTTTCAGGTTCCGAAGTTTTAATTCCATATGTCAATCCATATTTATGTTCAAGATCTTCAAGGTATCCAAGTTTACCAACAAAATCATTAAATCTGATTGATGGGGTTCCAAGTACAGCCGCTTCAGCTATCATAGTTTGACTATCACCTATTACTAAATGAGCTCCTGCTAAAAAATGATGCATCAAACTAGGATCAAAGCTGTAACAATATTCCTTAAATTGTTGGTTTGGCTTACCTTCAAATGATATTAAAATTTGATATTGATTTTTATAATTCTCAATAATTTGATTCAACAAGTGAATTCCCAAACCTTTTTTGCCCTTGTCATGGCTTGCTGTTAGTGCAACCAAACGAATTATTATAAAAGGTTTTTGGTTATTGCTGTCTTTAAAAATCAAGTTTTTATTGAAGTTAAATGTTTTGGGATGAAGGTATGCTAGTTCATGATATCCAGCGTATGATATCCTTTTATTTCCCCATAATCCTTTATCACAGCAATCAGGCAATACTAAGTGTGTTGCCAATGGATAAAATAATTTATTCTCTGCGGTTGCATTTGTATCATCTTCATTGAAAACCAAAGAAGGTATATTAAATAATCTACCAACATTTGTAATTGCCCAATCTGTACCTATCATTAAATCGGGTTTTCTTTTCAAAATATATTTGGCTAATTGATAATCTTTTAGAAGTAACCCCAATGATGATGAAAATAATATACTACTATTTTTTCTTTTAAATTCCGGCAATATTATGTATTGAAATACGTCATTATCAAGTAACTCCTTTAAAATATCTTTAGGTCTAATAAATATTTCGCATTCATGTCCTTTAGAAATTAATTCTCTAATTGTGTTCTTAAACAAATGATAATGTGCAGGATGGTTGAGTACAAAATAATAATACATTAATAAATCTTTTTATTTTTTCTTGTTATTTAGAAAACTGATTAAAACTTTTTGCTCTGGCTACAACAAACAAACTTTCATTAAATTATCAATAATTAAAAAACGCCCACTTCTGTTTGATTTCATAATTATTTTAAATTACGATCTTCTACTTCATAAACAAATTACATACAATACAAATGAGATTGCACAGTTACATTAGAAATAATCATAATCGATAAATTTTAGCCCATAATGAGCAAAAGCATAATCATCAAACTTATTTAATAATCCAGGTAATTTTGGATAACTTTTGATAATCCTTTTAAAGTCATAACAGACATATTTTTTAATTTTCAAAATGTTGATATCAAAATCGTAATAAAAATGAATTTGTGTTATCTCATTGTTGACAGAAATTGTATCAGAGTTTATTTCCGAAAACAGAATTTTGTATTTTTTATTTTTCTGATATGTAACATTGATAACATCATACTCAATTGTAAAATCTAAGCTGATATTTTTTGATTTTAACATATTTAGATAACTTATCGTGATTTCTTTGATAAGTAAGACCAAATCAGCATCGTCCAATTTCTTTTTAAAGAAATAGATTGGAAATTTTTTCCGTTCAATGGGTGTATCATATACTACCATATTACCAGGGATATTTTTTACAATACTTGAACCTGGTAGTATAATTGAATTTGATTCAATGATAACTCCGGGACCAATAGAAGAACTTTGCATTATCCAACAATAATCACCTATTTTAATTCCATTATTAGTAGTTGGATAGCCTAGCGTAGCAGGTAAGAATGTGCCATGAGTGTAAATTGAGGATCGTGGTGCAAAAGCTGAGTATTCACCTATTTCTACATCACCTGCACCGGCGTTTATTACACAACGAGAACCAACCATAGATCTTTTATTAATCTTAAATAAATAATTACCACTGATATAAGTAAATCTTTGGATCGCACTGTATTCTTTCATAATTAATTTATCCAACCCAGCAATGACAACAAAACTATCTACTTTAGCAAAAGCATCTATACTTATTTCTCTAGCTAAGATTACAGAAAATATTTTTAATCTTGCTTTTGGATTAATTTTATATCCCAATAGATTCATCAGCGGTATTCTCATTCTTGATGGAAAAATCGTTGAGATTGCTGAAATAATAGTTTTAATTTTATTCATAAAAGACTAATTCAATAGTAATACAATTATGATCATCTTTGTCATAAAGAAATTTATGAAATAATTCAGAATCAATAGAATTTCTCAATGAAGATATATTAGTTTTTGTCAAAAGGTATACCTCAAATATAATACTTGTTTATAAGAGTGGAATTCATTTCCCGAGTTCACGTAAAAACATATTAGTTCATTGTTTAAAATTATATTGATAATCAGGATTTTTCTTCAAAATTTCATAACTAACCGGATAGTTTTCTATAAACCAAACCATAAAGTCAGTTAGATTTATATTCTGTCGCATATATTCCCTGGCGTTCCTAATGGAACTTTTCTTGAAATCATTACTACTTAATAAGTCCTCAATTTTTTCGATTGCCTCATTTTCTTGATCATAATAATGGAGATTACCGAATTTGCTAATATATTCGAAAACGCCAAAATATTTGGCACTTGAATTTACCATAATTGCGGTTGTGCCTAAGACAGCAGCTTCAGTAGCCATTGAACCGCTTTCGCCGATAAATAGAGAAGAGTACTGAATTAAAGTATGAATCTTGAAAGGATCACCCCGGTATAAGTACTTTCTGAATTCATTAGGTAGATTACCTTCGGATGAAATTATTACTTGACCATATTTTGATAATAATTTAATAATCTTAGTTTTCCCTTCGATTGAAAAACCAGTTTGTCCATAATCATGTGTAGCATCCCATTCAACAAATCTTAAAAAGAAATATATTTTATCAACTAGCTTAAGTTCTTCCAAATATTTAATGTTTGATTCATAATATTTGGGGTGTAAGTATGCGATATCCATACTTCCAAAAAACCTAATATGTTTGTTTCCAAAATCTTTCTTGAATGAGTTAGGGGTTAAAATGCAATTTGAAAATGGAACATAAAGCAAATGTTCAAATTTAGCGTGTTCGGTATCATCAAATGCAATATGTGGTTTACAAATTATTTTCGAAATTTGGGCCAAATAAGGAGAACCAAAACTTAAACATATATCTGGTCTGAATCTTCTAGCTAACTTGAAAATAACATAATTTGCTTTAAATAAATAAAAAAATTTACCAAATAAACTCTTCTGACCCCTACCCTTAGAAGTATATTGTATTTGATAATAATCTAACAAGGAATGGGTAATTTCTTTATCTCTGGCAGATATACAAAACTTATGTCCTTTCCCTTCCATCATTTTTATAAAATTTCGGAAATAATGTACATGAGCAGGATGTCCTATGTCAATAAAAATACGCATTCTATCTGTTTTGTTTTTCTAAATGCATAGTGAGAAATTCAGAGATAAAATATTTAAAATAAGGAATAAATTCAAATTTTTTCTTATTTGTTTTTCAACAAGTATTGTTGGAGGCGTAGGGAAAAAATATCTCAAAAGTGAGTTTGATATCTTAAAATATTTTTCTAATAGAGGCATATAAGAAGGATAATTCCAATAAAAATTATTCTGTTTATTCCAAATAAAATCGAATTCTTCTTTCGTCAAATCAAGTTTTTTAATTATATATTCTCTATCTTTTTCCATTTGATCAATATCATAAGCAGCATGTTTAATCATTTCCAACGCATGATCTCTGCTGATTTGACCTGTCAACACCTGTGCAGATAGAGTAATTATTCTTTTATCTATTCCAAACTTTTTTGGCATCCAATATCCAATTGCAAATCTCGTAAAAATGTTTTCGTGATGATGCCCACCATAATATTCCCAGCCATACTCTTTTATCAAAAATTTCTGGGCTGGTTCCTTTTCATATTCAATATGATTAAAAGGTCGGTAGTCTTTTATTTTTTTTATCAGGCTGGAGTTAACCATATCAAATAAGGTCTGGTAAGGGTATGATTTTAGCCTAACACTCTCAAATTTCTTCAGAAGATAAAGCATTTGTTTTGAATCTGTATATGTCCATTCGCTCGGTTGCTTACCTTCGGAACGAAAGTCACTTCCATTAATAACAAATTTTATTCCTTCCCTATCCGCAATATTAAAAAGTACAGATTTTATGGCGTTGTCAGTTGGTCCATCAATCCAAGGTAAACCAGCTTTCATATAAGCGCGTAATACAGCTTTTACTTCTTCATAATCAATTACATAAGTTTCTAGATCAATTTCTAAAGATTTGGTAATTTTTTTTATATTCTGAACAGCAATTTCAGAACTCCAACCGTTATCAAGGTTAACTGCTAGAGGTCGCAAACCATAAATCTTCTTAGCAATATGCAACAAATACGAACTGTCTGTTCCGCCACTTACACCTATGATGCAATCATACTTTTTTCCTTTCCCCTTTTCCTTCATACGGTCAACAATATTTCCCCAATATGAATTGCCAACTTCCCCTTCCGGAGATAGTTCAATTAATTTATCAAGCATTTTTGCATAATTAGAAACACCATTTTCATCGAATTTAATTCCGGGAACTGTTGAATCCCAGATACCGCGACTACATATTTTATATTCATTCAATTGTTTATTCATTCGTATTATTTATTCATTAAATAACTGTTTAAGTTCACTTTTTGATGGATAATTGATTAATACTGCTCTTCTTGGACCATGAAAAACAAATGTACTGCCAGCAGCTAATGCATGTGCATTACCTTCAAAATATGCTTTCTTAAAATGTTCTAAGTTTCCTGCCCCGCCACACGCTACAACTGGTATAGAAACACTATCAGCAATCATTTTTACTAGCGATATATCATAACCAGTCATCATGCCATCAAGATCAATAGAATTAATTATTAGTTCGCCAGCGCCAAGATCTTGGGCTTTTTTTGCAAATTCAATAGGGTCGGTTTTAGCATTATCTTGACCGCCTTTTATCCAGCATCCATATTTACCAAACAAACTTTTTTTAGCATCTAAAGAAACAACTATACTCTGACTTCCAAAAATCTTAGCAGCCTCTGCAATTAACTCTGGTTTAATAACTGCATTGGTATTTATTATGACTTTTTCAGCTCCGGCTTTAAGTAATAGTTCAATTTGTCTTATATTATTTATTCCACCACCAACGCCAAAAGGCATAAACGCTTCGTCACCGATATCTTTAACTAGATCAACCGAAACCGTTCTGGCTTCCTTTGAGGCCTTAATATCAAGGAAAACCAACTCATCTGCTTTTAGATCATTGAAAATTTTAACTGCGTTTATAGGGTCCCCAATGTATTTGGGATCTTTAAATTTAACTGTTTTTACAAGTCCTTTGCCCTTTAACAGTAATACAGGTATGATTCGTGGTAAAAACATTACTTCTAAAGTTATTGATTATTTAATATTATTTTGAAGAAACGCAAAGTTTTTGAGTATTAGTAGTCCGGAATCATGACTTTTCTCCGGATGAAATTGACATCCGAATATATTTTTATTATTAAATGATGATACAAATTTAGTCCCATAGTTTGTTTCTGTTAATATATCGGCCTCATTTTCACAGGAAACAAAATATGAATGCACGAAATAAAAAAAATTCTCTGAAGTTATTTCTTTAAATAAAGAATCTGCTTTTTTTAACAAGAGGTTATTCCATCCCATATGCGGTATCTTTAAACCATTATTTTGAAATGAAAACCTCTGTGTCCTGGCTTTTATCCACCCAAATCCATCGCAGTTTCCTTCTTCGCTAAAGTCAGTCATAAGCTGCATACCCAAACAAATACCAAGTATTGGAATTTTATTTTCAAGTACAACTTCATTTAATGCACCAAATAGGCCCCTGTTCTTCAAATTATTTATACCTTGCTCAAAGTGACCTACACCCGGTAAAACTATTTTTTCTGCTTTAAGTATTTCATCAATATTGGAGGAAATCTTTACAGGTACACGAATTCTTTCAAATGCTTTTTGCACTGAACGAAGATTCCCCATTCCATAGTCCACTATTACTATCATGTTTTAACGTTTTACTTTTTGATAAATGTCAAAAACTTTTTTTGAAATAATGTTATTATCAAAATTTTTGATTCGTTCACTCGCATGTACGCTTGTCTCAAACTGTAAAGCGAGTTTTATTTTTTTTGCAACATCATCAGGATCAAAAGATGTTAAATAACACCCTTCTGTGTCACCTATTAACTCCCTTATATCCCCAACATCTGTTGCAACTATAGGACGATTACATACCATGGCCTCTTTTATTACTTGTGGAGATCCTTCGGAAGTTGATGTAAGTAGTAACAAGTTACAAGCATTGAGTAATAGATTGACCTCCTCACGGCTTCTGTTATCCAATTCAATTAATTCACAATCCATTTTTAACAAATCAATAGCAGTAAAGGCTAGAGATGAATTCTTTTCTACTCTCTTAAAATTTGAACTGAATAGAATATAAATTTTTTCCATATCCATATTAAGCTTCTCTCGCGCAGTTTTCAATTTGATAGGATAAAATATTTCTAAATTCACTCCGCAAGGTATAATAGAGTATTTATTTCTAACACCTATTTTCTTTTGAATTTTACTCGAAACAAATATATTATGCTTAGATAATCTTGTTGCTATCCTTGAAAAAGGTTGTACATTTGATAAATTTATATCGCTTCCATGGAAAGTAATGACCACCGGCGATTTCCTTTGCAGGCTCGCTAGGAGGCCGGAAAGACCAAAATGAGCATGTACTACATCTGGATTAAAACTTTTAATTTTATTTCTATAATTACAAAGATTACCCAAGTATCCAAGAATTCCTTTTCCTACAATATTAAAAACATCGTATTCAATATTAAAATTTTGCTTAACAGCTTCTATTTGTTCATAAATAAATGCATGATGAAGAATTAAATTAAATTCTTTGACATTACCACTGCATACAATTAATACTTTCATAAACTATTCATTTATTGCTGAATAAATTTGACTATACTGATCATTTATTTTATCGATACCAAAATTGGAAAGTCCGGTTTCTGAAATTATCTTCCTATCAATTTGTTTTAAATGATTCAAGGAATCTATATCGATATCATCCAAACTATTAATTACTAAACCACAGGAATTCTTTTTTATATATTCTTTTATCATATCAACGGTATCATTAGAGATTACCGGTAAACCGCAGCAAATATATTCGCTAAATTTAACTGGTGAGGCAACTTTATTGACTATACTATTTTCTCTCCAAATGATAGCTACATCTGCCGCGTTAAGATAAGAGGGCATTTCAGAATAACTTACAAACTTATTAATAATATTTTTATGTTCTATATTTTTCTTAGATAGATTTAGGACTTTTAACCCCTTTTCTGCCAGAATCTTTAAAATATCATTATTCTGCCAATTAGCTATTCCACCACTGGAAAATACAACAAGAATTTCATTATTACTTACATTTAATTCATTCCTATATTTAATACGTTGTAACTGATTAAATAAGAAATCTTTACCCGCCAGACTCGGTGTTATATAAATGTTGGTTGAACTGATTTGATAACTATTTGCTAAATGTTCTTTTAAAATATATGATACTGCTGATATTTTACTAAAATTATTAAGGTATTTAAATGCACATTCATAGTTGTAAATTTTTAGCTTCTTTTTAAATAATCCTAGTTTGGAAAATTGCTTTATTTCTTCTGTACTTGCACCGCGTACATCCGGCAGAATATTCATCATATATTTAACAGGTAAAATCTTACCCAAATGCCAGGCCATCATCTCGCCACGCGTATGAAATATTGATTTCTCTAAATCTACATTAGCATTTTTTATTGCCTCCAATAGATTTTTGCGAATCAAATATTTGAAAAAAGGATAATTAGGGTACAACCTAAATGGAATAATTTCAATCCCTTTTGAAATCGTTCTTTTCTGAATTTCTATCTCATCTTTTTCGCCTCTGATACCTAAAATCAAGTATATTTTTTTAAATAGATTCCTTTCATTTATGGATTGTAACAAAGCAAGTACCTGCGAATCAAATACAGAACCGATACCTTCGCATAAGTAAAATAAGTATTCAGATTTTAAAATCATCACTTTTTATATTTATCAATTAGTTGTATTATAATCATAATATTATTTTCAAAAAACACTAATGAAACTTTTTCATATACAATCTTCAGGTCCAATTCTATTAAGATCGTGTTTGTTTACCAACTAATTACTATAAGAAAAGTAACTTGACATTCTTATTAAGAGAGGTCAACTTGCGATTTAAAATACATTAATGTCTATCAGACTGAAATAGCTGCCAATTCCCAATATCTCTTATATCAATTCCTTCAATAAAAAAATCATTTTGGGAAAGATTTGGCTGAGTCGGACGAACAAGTACTGGAAATCGATGTCTCTTAAAAGTTTTGAGAAACAAATTAGATTCTACATAAAAACCGTATAATTTAAACTTTTGCTCATCTTCCTTGGAAAAAAGGATTGTTCTCAAAGTCGAAATTTTTAATTTTCTTTGTATGGCCCTCAACATCCGTCTTAATACTTTATTATCTGTTGCAAGATACTCTTCGATTGAGTATTCATAATTTGATAACCGTTTAAGAATTAAATAGCCAGCCATCTTTTTATTTGAAAAACATGATACCTGTATGTATTTGTCACTCTCATAAGAATATCTCCAATCAAAAAATAACTCGTCTCTTATATTTGTAAATTTCGATCTATGTCTATTAATATTGATAAATTCTATTATGTTTCTTTTATTTATCTTATTACTGATTTCAAATATTAAGCCAGCATCTGAGAAAGAAATTTCATCTATTTTATTACTATTTTTATTTATTTTTATTAGTGATTTGAAAATGTTGAAAATCGAAAATCTATAGGCATATACTTTATTTTTGTTTGAGCAAGGAAACCAATCAAATTTCAAATAAGTTGGCATCGCATTCTTACTAGTTGTAGTATTTAATAAAATACTATTATCTGGGTGTTCTAAATAAATTTTTTCTAAACTATGCTTATTTAACATCGAAATTATACCACGTCTTCTATATTCAGGATGGATAATCGTGTCTGCAGGACTAATCACAGTTATTTTTTTGTCCGCTATAAGAAAATATTGAATTAAATAAGCTCTAAACCCAACAAGTATATCTCCTGAAAAAGCTAAGAAAATTATTGGCTTATTCTGGTAAGGATTTCTTTCGTATCTCCATTCAAAAAGTTCCTTCCTTTCTGATTCTCCAAATCCTTCCAATAAAAAACCTAACAGATTAATAATGGAAGCTTTGTCATCTTTGGAATAATCCCTAATGCTTATGTCATTACTGATATTATTTACCATTTGCAATAAAATATTATTCTTGTTTAATCATCTTATTGTAAATTTTTAAATATCCTTCTGCCACGGATTCAATCCCAAAGTATTTTCTCCCATATTCACTAATTTTATTTCTTGGTATGGCACATAATTTATGTATAGCGTCAAAAGTTATATCTTCCATCGATTCTATAAGTAAACCATAACCAGTGTTTTCAATGCATTGTTTAATAACATCAACATTTTTATTAGAAATAACTGGCAATCCAGAGCATAAATATTCACTAAACTTTACAGGTGAAGCAACTTTATTTACAATACTTTTTTCGCGAAAAATCAATGCAACATCAGCAGCCGACATATATCCTGAAACTTCTTCATATTTAACATATTTAGTAATTACATTGGGGTGGTCAACATTTACTTTAGATAAGTTTAATACTTTAAATCCTTTATTTGCGATTTTTATTATCTCTTGATTATTCTGCCAGAGTGATTCACCACCCGAACTAAAAACGAGGAGTTTTTCATTCTCTTTGATACCTAAAATATTTCTAAGTTTTTCACGCAGTATACCTGAATAACTGAAAGACTCACCCGCCAGACAAGGAGTAACTAAAACTCCTCCCTCAATTTTGCCGACATTACTTAAAACATAATCCTTAAGAGCCTCAGACACAACAGAAATAAAAGCGTAATTTTTTAATGCTGAAATCACTTTACTAATATTTACACTTTTGATTGTCTTCTTTAACCAGTTATTTTTTTGAAAATCCAACACTTCTTCTTTGATCGCACCTCTAATATCTAAAAGAATTTTTGGATTGGACAATCCCACTTTGTGCAAACTTTTATCAACTAAACTTGCTGAGCTCCAACCCCTTGAATGGAAAACTGTAGAGTCTCCAATTCGCACTTTATTGATAGCCTTTACCAATTGAATTTTAGCTAGAACATTATAAAACGGATAATTCGGGAATGATTTGTAATAAACAACATCTAAAGAAGATGATACTAGCAATTCTTCTGCTTTTTTCTTTTCAAATTCATCCCGTACACCACAGATCAAGACTATTTTAACAAACCAATTATTACGATGATAATATTTTAGTAAGTCAATTACTTGCGAAGGAAAAACCGGACTGACTCCTGAATTTATATATATTAGTTCCATTAGTATATCAATTGTTTTTGTAGCACAAGTATAAAATCAGCAGCTAGTTTATTTATTCATTTTTAGTCAATATATAAACATCAAGAGGATATCCCTCAAGTTTTTCAGAGTGAAATGAGGGATTAGTTGTTAATATCTTTTCTAAAGCAAAACCTTTGACTTTTGCCCCTTGATTTTTCGTAAAATTCTTGAATAAAATTTTAATATTATCATCGGGCATACTTTGACCAGATTCAAGTAAATAAATGGTATCATTATCATTAAAGACTTGCGAAAAATCTGTTGGAACAAATCCCGGACTGTTTTCAGCTAATTTATTTAGATAGTCTGATTTAATATCATACACTTTAAGATTGGATGCATAAATATTTTTTATTGGTTTACTTGCCTGATATACAATAAGGGCCGATTTGTTTTTAAGATTATTAGCTAATTTAACATAGGTATCTTTTAAATCTATAAAAAAAGATCTTTCAGATGATACTATGAAAACATTAATGAATACAAATAGCAGAATTGCGAAGTATGTTAAATACTTTCTTTTTATCAATAAATTGTTAAAAAAATATCCTGCAGATATAGCTAATATAGGATAAGCTGTCATCTGATAACCCCCGTAACGTGCTTCAGGAATTGCAACCGGAACGTGTATAAATATTATCAGTATGAGTAAATAAAATAATTCTTTATTAAAACGAAATAAATAATACAAGATAAATGGTACGAAAAATATAATAAGATTAAATGAGCGTAAATATCCGTACAGAAGAATTGCTGCAGGACGAAGGAAATTAATTTCACCAATAATTTGCTTATATCTAATTAATTCTCCACCATATGACCACGTACCACTTACAGTTTCTTGATAGGTAAATATGTTGACGAATAAAAATATGGAGATTGCAACTAAAGCAAAAATAATATTTTGTTTCTTAAATAATTCTTTAAATGAGGTGAAAAGTAAAAACATCGGGGCAAAGAGAACTACAAAAACAGAAGTAAGCAGTCCTAAGCCAAATACAATACCAGAAATAAAATATTTACCTTTTGCATAAAAGAATAGACTTATGAGACCTAATGATGGGACTAAAACAATATATTCGACCTGGGAGGAAAATCTAAATACGCCACTTGCAATTGAATAAATAATAACAGAAATTATTGCTTGATTTACATTATTAAATTTTTTTAAAACTATTTGATATAATGCTACTGCAGCTGCAGCACTAAAAACTGCAAGCATTATTTCAATTGATGTTACTGCGCTTAAACCAATCAATTTTGAAAAAAATAAATAAAAGATTACACCAAATAAGTGAAAAGAGAAATGTGAGCTACGACTCCAAATATCTAAGCTAACGATCTGGTCAATATTGGTTACAGAATCATTAGTAATCATGACCCCATAACCAAAAAAGATATAAAATGTTGTTAGTATAAGAAATATAAATAAGGAAATATTTTTCATCTTTTAAGACCAGTTATTGATGTTTCGATTATTTTTAATTCTGTTATAGGATAATGATTCACTATAACATAAAAACTTATGTTCAGCAAGAGAAAAAGCATAGTAATTAAAATTGATAGAACCATGGAAACATAGCTTGCAAAAAAATAAATCAATGCAATCAGAATTAAGTCTATAACTATTAATCTTTTTAATGACAACAATGCAAAAAAAGATTTGTAAGATAGCTTAAGCAATCTGAAAAAATCATATTTACTCTCACCAAATTCACGCTCAGGTGCTGAATACTCTATGTAAACATCTTTAATACCGTCACCCGTTCTAAAATTTGTCTTGAATATGTGCCACCAGTTTTTGTGCTGCAGAAACTTTTCTTTAATAGATTTATCCATTAATCTGAACATAACATTCTGTTTAAAAAAATTTACGCCGACAATCATATAATAAAATAGATTGTATGCATAACTCATAAAAGTTCGATAAAATTTCTTACGTTTATAAACAATTCTATGTCCCTGCACTAAATTATTACCTTCAAGGTATGACTTAATCATCTCAATTGCTGTTTCAACAGGATGACCGCCATCTACATCCATGGTTATAACCGCATCTGCTTTTGAGATACCCAAGCCATAGCAAAGAGCTGCATATTGCCCATATTTATTTTCAAAAGAAATATAATTAATGTTATTGAAATTTTTAGACAAGTTTCTTAACAATTCCACAGTTCTGTCGCTACTTCCATCCTCAAGAAAAATAAAATTAATATTAACATTTCTTGGAGCAAGTTCATTCATTCTTTCAACAAATTCAGTAACATTTTTTTCTTCATTCCTAACTGCAACTAAAATATCAATTGATTTCATTTAGACCTGCAGATTTTGCTTCATTGGATATACGACTAATGCCTTTAACTGAGAAACCTTCAAAGTATATAGATATAAATCCTAAGATAACACTAATAACCATGACAGGAATTTGATAGTAAAAAGAAAATGCAACTGCTTGGGTTTTATCCATACCAAGAATACCAAAAGCTAAAACACATGCAAACTGATGAACACCAATATTTCCTGGAGTTGATGGTAGTATAAATGAGACCCCCAAAAATATCAGGCTTAAAATTGAAGCATCCCAACTGAGATAATTACTTAATCGTTCAATAATAATAAATCCAGCAAAAACATATAAAAACCATATCATTGCAGTTGTGGCAATTAAATATAACAATTGCTTGAGTTTTAGATAATTTTGAAGATAATAAAAAACTGATCTAATCTTATTTCTGATAAAATTGATTGTTTTAAATTTTGAGATATTCCCAAGTTTTAGATCTATGAAATCCTTTTTCTTAAACATTAACAATACTATTAAAGAAACTATAAATAAGATGCTTATAAAAATAGCTCCCCCAAAAAGAATATTCTCTGGTATATCATATCTGAGCAAAGCAATTATAAAAAGAACTGATAATCCAATAAGATCAAAGATTCTCTCAATAATCGCTGAGGTCAATACTTGTGTCTTACTATATTTTTTCTTTTCCGCTAAGAGATAGGATTTTATGATATCTCCCAAACGAGCTGGTAAAAAATTATTTGCAAAATATCCAATGTTTGTGTAATGAAATGTTGTAACAAAGTTATTTCCCGGAAAAATATCCAGTAGCTTATTCCAACGAAGAGCAATAACAATTCTTAAGAGAACATTAACAATAATTACATATATCAGAATGTCGATATTTTCAAAAGTGAAATAATGCAAAAACTCATCCAGATCAATATCTTTTACCGCGAGATACAACAAAGCGATAGAAATAATTGCCCCTATATAAAATTTATTTTTGTTAAAAAATCTTTTCAATTCGTTTGTAATCTATCGTATTAATGTGATTTATGGTGAATTAGCCTAAGTGATATTATTCTGCTCTCCAATGCTTTTCTGTGATTCCTTTATTTGGGTTTTTCAAATTAATATATACTAATAGCACCAGATTTAAGCAAATATCAAGCCGATGGAATTACCTCATTAATCGTTCATTTTATTAACTATTCTTGCTTTTTAACTACAGTAAGAAAATCTTGTATTGAAATTAAACGGAACTTATCTGTTGAAACATATTTTTCTAAAGTCTTTAGAGTATGTTGGTTTAATAATTTAGGATGAATAATCATCGTAGAATAATTAGGAACCTTATTAATTATATAGTCCAAACGCTCTTTGAAATTACTATCAGTAGTCAGCTGACTAATTCTTGGCTTAAAATATTTATATATTATCTTAAAATGGGAGATTCCATTTGATTTGTGAAATTCATTTGTTCCAACACCAATGCGTTCATTTTCAAGCTTTGGATATTTTATTCTTCTAAATAGTTTAAAAAGTATATTTATTAATGCTGGAATCCTGATTGTAGTTATTGGCACTTCTAAAAAACTTCCTGTAGTCACGAGATCCTTAGGTGTTAATTCAAAGTTATATTTAATCTTATTTGGATAAGATTGAAAATTAAAAGAAAAATCTCCATGATTATTAAATGAATTAAGACAAACAGAACTATCAATTTTAATTTCATTTATTACGAGCGCATCCTTTATTTTTACAAATGGTTCTATCAGATATCCTCCGGCCCGAAAAACATTTACTTTATACTCTGGATTTACTTCCTTAATTAGATTTTCCATTAACCTTTTAGAGGCCGTGACACAACCAACTATCGAATTTATATCGTTGGAATTATTTTCGTCTGATAAATTATGTAATTTAAATCGTTTATAATCGAAATTCCATTTACCGTTTTTATATTCTGCATCTAACCAATGTGGATGAAGATGTAATTGAACATCGTGACCTCGATTTGCTAAATTTAGAATTTGTTCCTCAATTAGATATCTTTCTTGCTCAAGCTCTGCGAAGCTTTTTTCTAGTTCCAACAAGCGGTAGTAGTGTAAAATATCCCAAAATACAGTCATCCTAGAATTATTCTTTTCAAGAATTGAAGCCAACTTTTCTGTTGGCTCAATCATACTTTTTTTAACGGTTCCGGTTTTTTCCCCAAGAAATAATTCATAATCAATAGTTAATATAATTTTTTTCACATTTCTACTCTAGTCAAATGATTTATTTGCAATACCTTTTTTACTTAACAGACCATCAAATATCCCTGAATAATAAAATTTTAATATTTTTATATTCCCCATCCGTCGTATTGCCCATCTTATCTTTAATGGAACAATTACTATCTCTTTAATTAATGAAAAAATAAGATTTGTAATTAAATGATGTTTAAAAAAATATAAATATTTGTTCCTCATGATATAATAATACATAAGATTATTACCTTTTTTATTGCTTTTATTAAAATCATGATAGTGTCTTACTCTCGCGTCACGTAAACATAGAGTCTTATAACCAGCTTTATTAATTCGATATGCGAAATCAAGCTCATCGTTGTACATAAAATAATTTTCCTCAAACAGGCCGGTAGTTTCTAAAACATTGCTTCTAATCATCATTGCTCCGCCGAGCATGTAATCAACATAAATCTCTAAAGGAATTTCATTCGTTAATTTTTTACCAGCAAAAAAAATATCCTTTTTTTGTGTTTTAAAATTTACTTTCATACCATAGCTCTGAATAAAATTACCAGGATTATCGCGATCCAGAACGATTGGTCCAATGACACCAATTTTTTCATCCAAAGCGATTCTTTGAGTTAGAGCATTGAGGCACTCTCGTTCCAATTGCATGTCAGGATTTAATATAAAAATGAGATCGCACCCATCATCAACTGCTTTTTTAATGCCAATATTATTACCCCTTGCAAACCCATTATTCGTTTTAGAAGCAATAATGTTTATAGGTATTTTAGAAGTATACTTATGAACGATATCTAAAGTTTCATCGATGGAATTATTGTCAACTATGTAAACCACTAAATCCTCATAACTTTGAAGAATTATTGATTCTAATGGTCTTGCGATATCCTTTTGACTGTTAAAAGTGACTATTATTATTCCAATTTTCATAAAAATTCAATAAGGATTTTAATTTATACTTTATTTAATAATTAAAGACCTGTGATTAAATTGTTTTCGATCAAAATGACTACATATACTTCGCTTGCACAAGTTCAAATCTAATTACAATTGAGGTTTTCTTAAATTAATAGATTCAATTAATTAAAATTGATTTTTTTCTTCAGTTCAAGGCGTAAACTAACCTCATCTTTTGATCTTATATTCTTTATTAAATCCCAGTTTTTACCAAGTAAGATTTTGGCTTTGATAAAATATTTGCTGCCTGTGGTTAAACCATATCTTGGTATGGAAAAAGGATTATCAGCTAATTTGAAATCTTGTTTTTCAACAGAAAATGCTAAACTACAATTAGTATTTTTTAATATTTCAATTTCTCTAACCGACAAATCTAAATTCGGTGTCCCGTTTGGATAAGCAAAATATTTAACCTCATGATCTAAAATATTTTCCAATCCTCTAATTGAATCCACTATTTCTTGTCTACTGGTTTCGTCAGTTTCATTTGCTAATATTGGATGATTCATTGTATGTGCTCCGATAGTAACCAAACCAAATCTATCTATTTCCTTTAATTGATCAACTGACATATTTTGATTTTCTATTGGTTGTAAATTATATAATGATTTATATCTCCCTATCAGTGCCCATATTTGACTAATTTTTAGATTTTTGAGTATTACAAAAATCGAATATGGTTGAAGTATTGTTAAATCAATTTTATAATCCTCTGAAATAATTCTTTTCATCTTATCGGGATCAATTACTCTTATTTCTTGAAACCAAAAATTCGATAGATCAGAACATATCTTAGGAGAGACAAAGAGTGTTGCCGGTATGTTCATTTTTTTTAACACTGGATAAATGATATTATAAAAAGTTTTATCACCATCATCAACGGTTAAATGACAAGAATTTTTTAGGATTTTTCCACTATAATAAAAATTTTCTATCTCCTTTATGCTAACTAAATTAAATTTATTGTTTAATATATTTAATGTTTTTTCAAACCACACTATGCTCCTAACATCATGAAAATTTATAACTTTATTCATATATAATTAATTTGAGTTAGAATAATAATAAACATTTGGGATCTACAAATTTGTTAAATGTTGGGTGTTTGTGAGATGAAATATTTTCATAACTCTCCATGAAAATGGTATACATTATTCGTTTTAGTTAACATATTTATTTGAAGCTCTTTCAAATAAATCTACATAATATCCTGCCATTTTTTCAATCGTGTGATTTTCACGAACATATGAATAGGCATAAGTAGCAAGTCGCTCTCTTAAATCCTTATTCAAATAAAGAGTTTCAATCGCATCTACTAATTTGTTTACCTCTAGGTCAATTAGAATACCATTATTTTCATTAATAAACATCCGCGTATCGCCAACATCAGTAGCAATAATTGCATTACCACAGCCCATTGCTTCAAGTACACTTTGAGATGGATAATTATTTGTTGTTTGTATTGAGACAAATACCGATGTATCAGCCAATATTTCCGTTGGATGATGATGAAATCCGTGAAATTGAATATTAGCTAAACCTGAACTATGTACTTTATTATTAATTTCTTGTGATAATCTTCCCTCTCCCAGAATGTGAAACAATATATCAGGATACTTTTTTGATAATCTGATTGCTGCTTCTAAAAATAGATCGGGATTCTTATTTACTTCTAATCTCCCAGCAAAGGCCACCTGAAAAATACTTTTATCTCCAATCCTGCATTTTGAATAATCCGTAAATGAGCAAGGAGTAATTGAAACTGATTTTTCTTTTATTTTCAAACCCCTTTCTTTAACACCTTCTAAAATAAATGGACTAAGAAAGTCTATATAATCACTATTCTCTAAAGCATAATTAAAGGAACTAAATTTCCTGTACCAGTATTTTTGCTTTTTAGGCATTACATCACGAAACCAGCTATCCATATCACAGAAAATGACCCCGATTTCTTGCTTCTTTTTCATTAGATAAAAATAGAGAGGTATAATCCCATTATAAATTCCAAAAAAACATTTTATTCTTTTTTCGCTTCTTATTTTTTCAATTTCTTTATAGTAATTCCTTTGAGATTTATAATTTTTTAAAAATCTATAGACCTGTTTCGCAAAGCCTGGATGATTTATTTCATAAGTTTTTGATTTGCTAATTGCGGTAGTTTTAAATTTATTCGTCGTGGATTTTAATCCAATGGTAATTAAATTTTTAGTTGGATACTCGGGAAATAATTCAAGAATCTTATTATATAGATTCCATGTGATTATAAAATAATATTTCCCTGGATATTTATATGACAAATGTTTAAATAATAAAGTAAACCTTTTTTCAGCACCCCCAAAAATTCCATTTGTCAATAAAACTATTGCGTAATTATTCATTTTATTTGTAATAATTTATAAAGTTTTTTGTTAACATATAACCAATCGACTTATTTGAATTAAACCTATACATTTTAATTAAATTTTATTATTCTGGAATAATGTATTCAAATATATTTTCTGATGCAGAGCAAAACCAAGCCCAATAAAAAAAGAAAAATAACTGAATCGTGAACCTGTAAAATGTGAGCCTAAATTGTATATATTTATAGTAAACATAGTCGCGAAAGTCAACAATATATATATAGAAAATATTATTGTCATCGGGTCTTGTAAATAATCAGTTAGCTTTATTCTTAATAATTTTATTAGCTTAAAAAACAGCTTACCTATATAAATGTAAAGGGGAAGCATTAAAACCGCACCTATAATTCCAAAGCCAAATAATAAATAGTATATGGGAACTTCACCTGCGGCATCAGCAGCACGAGAGTATGTAGTTCCTCGATTTGAATATGCATAGCCAGGGCCCCAGTATAAAAATGAATAGCCTGTACCCAATAATAAATTATTACTAATGAACTCTTTCGTAATCTCTAAATCACCTTTGCCTGAAACCCTATACTCACTATTTCCCTCCGAATCAACCCCAGTAGTAATAAGTAAAAAAGTATTTTCAGCAGTTTTACCCATATAGCCGATATAATCTGGAAATGTAAATGACAAAACTAAGATAACAAGTATTGCTGGTGGTAAAAGTTTGAGTAATGAAGAAAGTTTTCCCACTCTGAATAAATAGGCTATAATTATCGAAATTATAATCAATGAACCCAAAATATCTATTTGTGTTCTTCTTGTAAGTGTTATTATCTGAGTAATTAAAAATATTATGCTGGCATAATATAACAAGTATTTATATTTTATATTTAAATTTACTTTCTTTGATATGATATAAACTATTATAGAAAGTGGAAAAACCATATCAAATAATCCATAGCTAAGCATGCTAATTCTTGTCATCTCTGTCCCCTCTCTCTGTATTTTCCAAACATACACTAATTCAATGCCAGTGAATAATGTTATCATATAGAGTGTTAAACATACTATGCCAAAGAATAGTGTCACTGAGTAAAAGTAATTTAAACCACGCAAAGTGAATATATAAGCTGATATTAAAATTATAAAACCATGCATGAATGTTCTGTTCTTGAGTAAAAAAGTCGGGTAATCAAAATCATTATGAATATAGGGAGCCACACCACCAAAAACTATAAAGTAATAAGCAGAAAAAATTGTAAGAAATAAAAGAAAATTTAAAAGTAAGCTATCTGCAAAAATTACTTTCCAGTTAATTCTTGCAGAGACCATACAAAGGATAATTCCAACAATAAGAACATCACTTACATTTAAGGGTCCAACTAATTTCCCATCCCGAAATCCACTTATATAACCGCCCGGATCAAAATAAAGATTTAGAAATATCCAAAACCATATTTCTGGTTTATTACGAATAATAAGGATAAAAGCAAATATTAAGACTAATCCAACTAACGATATCACTAATAAGTTTAACATTCTTTATTGGTTATTTCCTTATTAAAAGTTTCTTAATTTGAGTAAGATTAATAAATCCAAATAAAAATGGGAGTGCTAATCCTAGGAAAAGAATTGCTATTTTGAAATAAATTGGAAAAAAGAATATTTCATATATTTCGAATAGCGGAACAGTAGTAGCTATTATTAAAAATAATGCAAAAAGAATAATTAAATTTATAGTGTCATATCCGGCTGGGAAATACCTTTGTGCAATTTTATATGTTAAAGTTAAGTTAACAAAATACGCTATGATTGTTGTTAACGCTGCTCCATAATAACTCAACATTGGAACAAAAATAAAATTGAGACCAAAATTTACCAGTCCAGATACTACAAGAATATATGTAAAGTAAATTGTTTTTTCACTTAGAGTTATACCCACTCCAATTATCTCAATAAGCTGAGCAATTATTGCAGAGAATAAAAGTAATGGGATTACGATTATGCCCGGTAGATATTCTGGGGTAGTAACTGTTTCAACAATTTCAAAGGCGAATACAGATAAAAACAATGATATAATACAACTTAAGATTATATAATATTTAACAAGTCCAGAGATTGCTTTTTTACTTTCAGACTTTTCCGAATCTTCTTTGTTGTATATTTCATAAAACAAAATACCCCAGCTCATCTGAACAGCGGTATTAATTAAACCTAGAGGTTGCGAAAAAGTTGACCCAATTGAATAGTACCCAATATCTTCTAAATTTTTATAATATAGTAAAAAATATCTGTCTGATACTTGATAAATCCACACGGCCAGTCCTCCAAGGACCAATGGGAGTCCATATTTCAATAATTTTTTTGCCCATGTGTAACTGAATTGATATGTATATTTGTTTCTGGTGTAAAATAAAAAGGAAAATACTACAACCACTAAACTGCTTATTAAACTAGCTAATTGTGCTCCAAACACACCCCATTGAAGGTTTACTACTAAAGCAACACCGGCACCAATATTTACTACGGCTCTAAGAATTGTTAATATGTTGTACTTCCAGGGCTTGCGGTTAAATCTGTATATTAACTCTTGTTCGCTGGTTATCACATTCAGAGGCAATAGCAGACAAGATATCAGAACTACATTTGTATAATTATCAGATTTAAATAATAGACGTGAAATATCAGATGCAAAAAAAGAAAGTATGACAGCAGGGATTATTGTGGCAAGTCTAAGTACAAAAACAGTAAATAAAATCCTCCCTTTTTCCTTTTCTTCTTTTGGCTGGAAATAATAAAAGCCTGAGGCAGAATCCAGCCCCATATTTAAAATAACCGCTATAAAAAAAATGAAAGTACCCAATGAATCTAAAATACCATAATCTGACGGAGTCAAAGCTCTGGTATAAAAAGGCAGCAGTAAAAAACCTAAAAATTTCTTAATTCCTTTTCCAAGTCCGTAGGCGATAGTATCTTTTGAGAAATTTTTAATAAATGACAATTACTTATTCTCCATAAAAATTTTCAGCATCTTTTCAGCAATCTTTTTAGGTGAATGATATTCTTGTGCATATTCCCGGGATTTTATTCCAATTTTATTCAGATTTTCTTTATTAAAAATTAGCGATTCCACTGTTTCTTCTAAATTATCCGGATCTGCATTAATTATCGGACAATAGTTTTGTAATTTTTCCCAAAGATCGGGTCGTATATAACAAACCACTGGTTTTCCCAAAGCCATTGCTTCTACAGCTAAAACACCATAATATCCCACAAGCATTTGATCAATTACAATATCAGCATTCATTAGTTCTTTAATAATTTCTGATTTGGGCATTCCATGCAAACGCTTATAGACAATGGATGGGTACTTCGACTTCAGATTAGCTATTGCATTTTCAATAAAAATTGTGCCTTTAACATGATAATTAGATGGGGCATGAAGTATTATAATAGCAGATGTTTCTATCGCTTCCTTGGAGATTAAATATTTATCTAAATGATTAAAATCGACGGGGAAATTAATTGAATAATACTTTTTTTTTATATACCCAGCGCATTCATCGGGACTAAAAATAACGTCAAATACTTTTTCAATTATTTTGAGGTCATTTTTTTTCCTTTCAATATTACAATTCACTAAAGTTTTATAATCATCAATGCAGTTGCTGCACGGATTCCATTTGTACTTTTCTACCTCTTCAGGCATTCTTATATCACAACCAGCAAAAATTATAATTGTTTTTTTTCCAAATAATTTAAGGAGGCGTACATCTTTATTGTTTTTTAGTAGGGTACCTTTTTGAATGAAAATAAAATATTTGTATTTCAACAATATTTTCAACAAGAAAAAGCTTATTTGAAAGTATCGAATTAATAGGAATTCTGATAAATCAAGAGTAATAAAACTCTCATTTCCATAATAATCATAAACTGATCTGTTCTTTTCAGATGTGTAAAAATCTGCTTGTATATTAAGCGAATTAAATCCATTTTTTAAAAGAGTACCCACGCTGACTATATTACTATAACCTATAAAAATTCGATCTCTCATTATTAATCTTTGATAGCTATAGAGTTTTTAGAAAATCTTGATACCAGGTTATTGTCTGTTTAATACCGCTTTCTATGTTTACTTCCGGCAGCCAACCTAATCTTTTATGTATTTTTGATATGTCAACTGAGCGGCGTCTTACATTATCAATATCCCTCTCAGGCAAAGCTTCAGACTTAACACGCGGGTCAATTTGTTTCATTATGTTGATTAACTTATTTACTGAAGTTTCTACACTAGTACCGATATTAAAAATATCGCCGTATGATCTTGGATGAACCGCAGCTAAGATAGTAGCTTTTACAGCGTCCGTAATAAAAGTATAATCTCTTGTTTGCTCACCGTCCCCAAATACATATAATGGTTTATCAGTAAGAACATTATGAACAAACTTACCCAATACACCGCAATAAGGATTGTTAGGTGATTGCCCGAAACCATACACATTAGAATATCTGACAACAACAGTAGGAATATCATACATTGAATTGTAAATATTTACATAATTCTCTGCCAAATATTTAGAGGCTGCATAATGGCTTAAAATATTTACAGGATCAGTTTCATTGATAGGCAACGAACGTGCAGTCCCATAAATTGAGGCTGTAGAAGTATATATAAATCTTTCTAAGTTCACAGATCGGTTTTTGCGATAGTATTCTAAAATTTTCAAGGTTGATCCGGCATTTACTTCCATATCATAAAGCGGTGCAGAGCTTGATCTGCTAATTTGAACACACGCCAAATGAAATACGAAATTCACATCATCGAGAAAAGTATATAATTTTTCTGTGTCAGTCACTGAAAATTTATGAAATTCAATATCATCAAGATGTTCTTTTAAAATTAATTCATTACCATTTGAACAATCATCGACTAAGATGATTTTACATTTATATTTCAGTAATTCTTTCACAAGATTATGACCAACAAAGCCTAATCCTCCGGTAACTAATACTTTTTTCCCTGTGATCCTAGATAAATAATCCATTTAATTGCTCCTAATAGGTATATAAGTTTTTCTAGACTGATATTTGTCTATAAAGAATTTTGAATGCCATAATATTACAGATACAACTTTCCAGAATTTCCAATCCAATGCAATTTCATTAGAATTAGAAAAATAATTATCAATAAATTTTTGCTTATTTAAAAATTGAAAATCTTCATCTTTAATGTTATCGAGTAAAGAATAAATATATTCTTTTATTTTGATAGAATTAAAACTATTGTTTGGAATTGCAAAGCCTATTTTATCTTTTCGATTATAAACCTCTGCTGGCAGTAAATCCTTCAAAGCCTCTCTGAGTATATATTTCGTCAATCCATTTTTAGTTTTATAATCGTACGATAAATTTATTGCATACTCAACTACCCTGTAATCCAAGAAAGGAAACCTGCACTCAATAGAAAAAGCCATAGAACTTTTATCAGCCCTTACTAGTTGCTGAGGGATAGAGGTATATAGCAGCATTTCATACAGCGCATCGTTAAGATGTGAACCTGAACTAAAACTTTCGGAAACTTCTGCATTATTATATTTTACATCAAAATATTCATTTTTTAAGTAAGGATATTTTATAAACAAATATTTGCTGTCTACTGTTCTGTTTCGCTGAAAGTATGACTTTAACATTCTGGCCGGGTTACCTAAATAATTTTTAAAGTGCCCGTGTTCATTCATAAATTTTTTAATACGCATATTTGAAATAAGATCAAAAAAATAAGGATATAATAAACTCGTATATCCTGTAATTATTTCATCGGCCCCCTGTCCTTCCAAGCTAACGGTAACATTATTTTTTCTAATTAATTCTCTTAGCTTAAATTCTCCAAAATATGAAGCGCCAATAAAGGGTTCTTCCTGATGCCAGATAAAACTATCAAGGTCTTTTAAAAAATCTTCTGTTGTGGGGGAAACAAAATGATGGTTTACACCTGTTTTCTCAATTACTTTATTTATAAAGAAAGACTCATCTACATTTTCACCGGGATAGATCATAGAAAATGTATTATTCGACCCGAGATTAATTTTTGAGGCGATTCCAACAATTGAAGAAGAATCAATTCCTCCGCTTAATGCATAACCCAAAGGTACATCACTTCTTAATCTTATTCTTACTGCATCAAACAGTAGCTCACGTAATTTTTCCTTGGCATTTTCAAATGAATCCTGGCAGGGTTGACTTTTAATTTTGTAATATCGAGAAATTGATAATTTGCCATTTTGGAGAATTAAATTATGTCCACCCCTCAATTGTTTAATGTCTTCAAAAAATGTTCTTTCGTTATGATCCGAAAAGCCGTATGCAAAAGAATCAAATAAAGTTTTCTTGTCCGATTTTGAATTTATTACTTGAAGTATTGCCTTTATTTCCGATGCGAATAAAAATTGTTTTTGTTGGTCATAATGATAATAAAAAGGTTTTATCCCAAATCTATCCCGAGAGCAGAAAAGTTTTTTATCTTTAGAATCCCAGATGGCAAAAGCCCACATTCCATTAAATTTATGAATGCAGTCTTCACCCCATTTGTGATACGCTTTTAAAATTACTTCTGTATCGCTATTCGATTTAAAAGTATATCCCTTTGCGCTTAACTCTGTACGAATTTCAATGTAGTTATATATTTCACCATTGAAGACTATCCACAAGCCCGCTTCAACAAATTGCATCGGTTGATGTCCATTTTCAGAAAGATCGAGTATAGATAATCGTCTGAAACCAAAACCAAGATTTGCATTTAGATTATTCTCAAGTTTTGGGGTTTTGCTTTTAATGCTGTCAATTGTTTCATCGTGATGAAAAGATTTAACGATATTTTTTTCATTGTCACCAAGAATAAAACCCTCATCATTAGGACCTCTATGACGCAAAACTCTAGTCATTGAAAGTAATTGATTTGTATCGATCAAATTATTGGATTTTATTATCCCGCAGATACCACACATAGTTATGCTAATTCCGCAATAGTATTACCTTCAGCAGGCGTAGTTTTATAACCCAAGTTCTTTAAATAATTTTGACATTCATTTTTAATTTCATCATTAAAATGTGAATCCTCATAAACAATGACACCAGGTTTAATGTATTCAAAGGGAATAGTTTTGATGATTTCAAAGTCATACCCCTCAGCATCAATCATTATTAAATCTATTTTTTTAACTTGATATTTTTCAATAATATTTTTAAGAGTTTGGACTTTAACTTTTTCTTCACAAATCCATTCATCTTTATTAATCGGTAATTTGATTGATTCTGCTTTCGCCATCCTTTCAACATAACCGGCATCAATCATTTTTTGAATGTCATTTTTGATAAATGAAGAAATACCTGATGCCCATTGTGAATCAGTAAAACTAATTTTAAATAGACTCCTTTCTCCTTCAATAGAATCAATTGCGACATTTTCAAAAAAAAGATTCTTTCTGTTTTTATGATTATTTAATAGGCGTTTAAAAATCACTTTCTGGGGTTCAATTAGAATACCCCTCCACCGATCTCTTCTTATGAAGGTGTAAATACGATCTCCCCACTGGCCGTCATTAGCACCAACTTGAATGAAGAATACTTCATTTTTATGTTTTTTACTCAAATTATTAAGAAATATTGAAAGTTCTTTTTTAGGTTTGTCTAAATACCGATAATAAAAATTGAATAGTATATCGTATTTAAATACAATTCTTCTTAATAATATTTTCATATAAATCTAATTATAATATTTTTTTATTAATTCTTTAAAATCAATCGCTGTTGCTTTACTAATTTTTTCCCACGAGTAGTACTTAATAGCAATTTCTCTAAGATTATTAAATGGTACTTTTTTATCAATTATTTCAATAATTGCGTTTTTCATTTCCTCAATTTCAGAAACAGCAAAACCAACAGAATCTCTATCTTCTTCAGGAAAATTTTTCAGACTGTCACCAATTACTGGTGTATTGCATAATAAAGCTTCGACCGGAAGCAGACCAATCCCACCAAAAATATGTTCTTTGGAATATTTTGCCAGTATGTAAACATCTGCTGCGGATAAATATTTATAAATATCAGTATGCAAAATCCTACCGTATACTATTGCTCCCGCTTCTTTTGCGTAATTGATTAATGGGTCTCCATCATTGGTACCAACTATCAGCAGTTCAATATCATCTCTTATTTTTTTTATCTCTTTAAAAGTATCAATTAATATATCTGGACTTTTTGTATAATTTAGTTTACCAACATAAAGCATATATATTTTATTGGGATCCAAGTTCAGTAATTGTTTTGCTTCTTTTTTATCTAATGGAGCGAATCTCTCTGGCATTACCCCAAGTGTCTGTTTTATAATTTTTGCTTGGGTTTCGGGAAGGAATGCTTTTAACCTATCATCAAGTATATAAAGTAAGTCGATATTTTTAAACAATTTCTTTTCCAATGGAATCTGTAACAAGTAAAAAAGTTTTTTTATTCCATTAGATATTTTAGATTTATAAATTACTGTTGATTCGCCATTATTTTGTACCACCAGTGGATAATTTTTTAGGTTTAAAAATATATTGTAAAATAATAAGTGTCGGATGCTTGTTACATGGATAATAGTTGGTTCATTCTTTTTAAATTCGTTCTTTAGGTTTTCTAAAAGTGATCTAGAGAAATCACCAAAGTATTTGAAATAAAATGCTGGATAAATTTTAAATGTAACACCCGAAATTTCTCTCTCATAGATTTGCTTTGCTTTAAAGTCTGTTTTCCAGCACTCCACCTTGACATCAGGATTAAATTCTTTAAACTTTCTTGCACTTCCAGCACCCCAACCAATAGTGAAATAATTATCTCCATCTTTTATATTAGACGAAACACGTGAAGAATGTTCTGCTATTCTATCAATATAAATTACTTTATACATATTTATGTTGTGTTCTCTTAAAAAATATCCTCTTAACTCTAATCAATGAGTTAAATAATTTCCCCTCCAGTTCAAGTATAATTTTTGGCAATTTAGGAGAAAGCTCTTCGTAATTTCTTGGTGGTGTATTCATAATTTGTTCAAATTCATCCCTTGTTAAACCCAACTTTTTGGGCACATAAACTAAGTGTTGCTGAAGCTCTTTTTCATCATAAAGTGGTTTATCAATTTCCTTTATAGCCTTTTCACGGTTTAATTGTCCAGCTAAAATCAAAGAAGATAAATGAGCACGTCTTTTATCAAAACCAAATTTAGTCGGCAGGATATAGGCTTGAAAGAATTTAGTGTATATTGATTCATGATGCTTTCCACCGTAATCTCTCCAGCCGAGTTCTTCAATCAAAAATTTCTTTGCCTTTTCTTTATCATAATCAATATAATCCAAAAGTGAAAAAGTTTTTAATCTTTTTATTCTATTCCAGTAAATTCTTTTATAAACAGTATAATGGGGAAAGTCTTTTAATTTTTTAGTACCATACAAACTATTAACTTTTTTTATGTAACCCCAATCCATGTGTCCCTGGGACCAGACTCGCGGTAAAACAGCTTCTGAGCTGAAATTTACACCCCAGATAAGTGGTACATTTTCTTTAGCAGCAAAATTTTTCATTAAAGCACCAATTGCATGATCTGATGGTATCTCTGAATCAGGTGTAGAAGCTTTTAAAAAAGCAAGTTGAAGGGATCGGAATTCATCCCAATCGAGTACATGTGTATAAAGTTCTATCTCTAGTTTCTTTAAAACATTATGAATATTTGAGACTGCTAGTTCAGCATCCCAGCCATTGTCAAGATGGACAGCCAATGGTCTTAAACCAAGTTCCTTAACTTTATATGCTACGTAAGTGCTGTCGACACCTCCGCTTACTCCAATAATACAGTCGTACTTTTTACCTTTACCTCTTTTTTTACAATAGTCTACCATAGCATCAAGAAGCTTGGGTTTATCTTCTTCTTTGGGTGTGTTTAATAATTTTTTTTCTTCATAGTTCAAACAATAATTACAGACACCATTCTCATTAAAAGTAATTTCCGGATCAGAAGTATCCATGATACAGCATTTACAGATTTGATATTCCATATAGATTAAGATTTATACATAATGAATAATTAATTTCTGAACCCACTTGGAATATTAACAACTCTATCTTCAAGCCAGAATGAATTTGTAAGATCACCTGTCCGACAATTTTTATACATTTCCAATTTATTCATCAAGCGCCAAACTGGTCTTGTCATAACACCATTGTTATTTGTAAACTCAAGAAATGTTTCACGCTCATTTCTATCTTTTAGCTGGATAACATTAAGCCAGTAATTTGCAATTGAATTTTTAGGTTCAGTTAAAAACTTTACTTCCAAATTCTTAAAGAAATTTTCATACCGAATTGAAGTTTCCTTTTTGTTCTGCAAAATTTTATCAAGGTATTCCATCTGAGCAACACCCAGCGCAGCATTAACATTCGTAAGCCTGTAATTGTATCCAATTTCATTATGAACAAATTCAAAAGGATGTGGAATTTTAGCAGTGGTCGTTATATGCTTAGCTTTTTGGGCAAATTTTTCATTGTCGGTGATTATCATTCCCCCGCCGCCTGTTGTAATGGTTTTATTTCCATTATAGCTTAAAATTCCTGCAATGCCGAAAGTTCCCGTATGCTTTCCTTTATAAAAACTACCTAATGACTCAGCCGAATCTTCAATAACAGGAATATTATATTTATTTGCTATTTCAACAATCTCATCAATCCGGCATGGAAAACCGAATGTATGCATTGGAACAATCGCACTAATTAGATGCCTCGTTGTTTTATTATACGTTTTTCCAGTCTTGGAATCTATTACCACATTTTCTTTTAACCAATCTTCTAACTTTTGAGGAGACATTCCCATTGTATCAAGATCAACGTCTATTAAAACAGGTTTAGCTCCGCAATGTGAAATTGCATTAGCTGTTGCCACAAATGTTAACGACTGAGTTATAACTTCATCACCATATTTAACACCTGCAATTTGTAAAGCAACGTGCAAAGCAGCCGTGCCGTTAACAACTGCAATTGCATATTTAGCCCCAGTGAATTGTGCAGTTTTTTCTTCAAATTGTGTAACGTATTTTCCTACATATGAAACAAAAGTTGAATCGATACAATCACACAGGTATTCTTTTTCCTTACCAATGAAGACAGGTGCATGTAGGGGTACAGGGTTTTGATTGGGATATAAGTTTCTTATAAATTCAACAATATGTTCAAACATTATAAATATCCGGTTTATAAAATTCAATATTACTTTTTAACCAATCAATTGTCTCTAATAAACCTGTTTCAAGATTGTAATAAGGCTGCCAATTAGTGTTTTTGATGAGTTTATTATTATCACACAGTAATCTTTCAACCTCGCTGTATTCAGGTCTTACTCTCATTGTATCTTCTTCAACAATTGCTTTAGACGATACTAAAGAATTTATTTTTTTTACTAATTCACTAACGCTTATCTCATTACCCATGCCAATGTTTGTTATTTCGCCAAAAAGTTTATCTGATTTAAATATTTCTAGAAATCCTTTGCATGTATCTTTTACATAAGTCAAATCGCGTGTAGGAGTTAGATTTCCAAGTGATATTTTTTCGTTTCCACTCAATAATTGCGAAATTACGGTTGGGATGATTGCTCTTGCTGATTGTCGAGGTCCGTATGTATTAAATGGTCGTACAATTTTAACAGGCAAATTGAACGAGCGATAAAAGCTTATTGCTAACTGATCGGCAGCGATTTTAGTTGCTGAATAAGGGGATTGACCAACCATTGGATGTTTTTCATCGATTGGAACATATTGTGCGGTGCCATAAGTTTCACTGGTTGAGGTAACTAATACTTGTTTAAGATCATGCTCTTTAGATGCTTGTAATATATTATATGTGCCTATAATGTTTGTTTCTATGTAAGCTTTGGGTGAAATGTAAGAATAAGGAATTCCGATTAGAGCAGCCAAGTGGAAAACTGCTTCACAGTTTTTAAAAGAGTTATGGACTGAATCATAATCTCTTATATCGCCGCTAATAATTTCAACATCATTTTTTACTATAGAAGATTCGAGCCATCCCCAATTATTCTTTGAATTGTATCTAACAAATGCTTTAACATCATGCCCTTCTTTTACAAGCAATTCAGTAAGATGGGACCCTATAAAACCACCAGCGCCAGTTATTAATAATTTCATTTTACTACTTTATAAAAATTTTCATTAAAATCTTTCTGTGCAATTTCATAATCATCCATTCTTCCTATATCCAGCCAATACTCACTCAATTCATACTTACTTATTGGTAATTGGGTTGACAACATATTTTTAATTAAAGTATCCATACCGAAATATTTATTCTCGGGAATTAAATTGAATATACCAGGTTTCATTATATATATACCTGCAAGTGCATAAGTTATAAGATCTGGTTTCTCTTCAATTCCGACTACAAAATCATCTTTAAAGAAGATGTTACCAAAATCATATGGCATTATTATTTTTTTTATGGAAATGGAAAGCAAAGTTTCCTGGCGGAGGGCAAAATCGTAAAAATTTGAAAAGTTAATATTACTTAATACATCACCGTTCATTACAACAAATGGTTCTGATAATTTTGTTTTCAATAAGGATAGTGGTCCGGCAGTTCCGAGCCGCATTTCTTCACGGCTTATAATCAGTTTAACTCCATATCTTGTACCATCACCAAAAAAATTTTCAATATAATCAGATTTATAATTTGTAGCTAAATATATCTCATCAAATCCATATTTCTTAAGCTGTTCTATTTGTATTTCTAAAACTGCTTTTTCTCCAATTGGGAGCAAAGGTTTAGGTATAACTTCGGTGAATGGTTTTAATCTTGTACCAAGTCCTCCAGCTAAAATTACTGCTTTCATAATTCTTTCTCTAACTATAATTGTTATACTAAATCAATAATTATTTTTCGATCAATTCTTATAATAAATCCAAGATTGTGCCAAAAAAAATAATTCAAAATTATTCTTATAGAACATTTAATAATCTCAAGAGAAGAAGTGATCTTTGTCTGTTACAGAAAAAGACAACTCATTTTTAAATAAACTAAATAGCTAAAAACTTTTTGCAATCTGAATTTTAAAAGTATTTGACGCGTTCAGAAATCCTTAATTTTCAAAACAATTAATTCAATTCAAGATTTCTTCAGAGTTCAAGACTTAAGTTTATAACTTCTCTTTCCCTTTGGGTTAGATGATCTGGAATAGTTGTAGTTATATTTATAATAATATCCGTAACCGCTTTTATTCTTAAAATTATTTAAAACAGTACCAAGAAAAGCAACCTTATTACGCTTAAGTAAATCCACAGCATCTTTCATTAATCGGTTTTCTGTTTTATCTGCCGATATAACTAAAATAGTTCCGTCAACTTGTTTCGCTAGGATTTCAGAATCAACAACTGCAATTATCGGTGGAGAGTCAAGAATTATAATATCAAAAAAATCTCTTATTTCAAGTAAGAAACTACTAAAAACTTTAGACTCCAGTATTTCTGCAGGATTAGCGGGTATTGTTCCAGATGTTATAAAACTTAAGTTATTCGTAATTGTTTTCCTTATAGTGTCGTCCAATTTTATTTTACCAGATAAATGATCTGCTAAGCCCGGTTTTTTTTCAACTCCCATTTTTATATGTATTGTAGGCCTTCTTAAATCACAGTCAATCAATAATGTTCTTTTATTTGATAGGGCAAAACTACTTGCTAGATTTACGGCGACAAATGATTTACCTTCACTTTCTGCAGGGGAAGTTATTAATATTACTTTTGATATATCAGAATCAGCCCAAGAATGCTGTATACGCGTTTTAATTGTGCGAAATGATTCACTTACCGGAGAATCTATTTCATCTAAAACGACAAAACCCAGATTATCGTCTTTCTCTTTATCGTTGGATTTATAATGTGGAATCCAGGTAAGAAATTTAATTTCCTCTTTTTCAATATCATCAGGAGTTTTTACGGTGTTATCAAAATGATCTCTTATGAGGACTATTGCAAAGCCAACTATTGGTCCCAAAATAAAACCGATAAGAATGATAAATAACCTGTTTGGTCTTGAAGGTTCATCAGGGACTACTGCTGGATTTAAAATTAATACATTACCTGATTCCGAGGCTTCATTGATCATTGCCTCCTGATATTTTTCATTTAATAAAAGATAAGTTTGCTGAAGAGATTCCCTTTCTCTTTGATATTGTGAAAGCATAGTTGATGCTTTAGGAAATCTTCTAAGGTTCCCTTCATATTTTCTAGTTGCTGCTTCAAGTTGTTCCAATTGTACGGTTAGAGAACTATTTTTAATCTCTTCTTCAATCAGTTTTTGAGCCAAATCTCTAACTTGCTCAGGATTTCCGGAATATGCATCTGCTTTGATAGTTCCAATTGTTGAGTTTAATTTTTGTTTGAGCTCAGTAATTCTTTTGTCATATTCTTGCACCTTAGAGGATACATCCACATCTGGACTTTTTATTGACATTGCAATATCTCTGTTTACCTGAAGCTCCGCAAGTTGCTGCTGCAGTGCATTTATATAAGCCTGTGAAGTTTGACTTTCTAGATATTCTACAAGTTGTGGATCTTGTTTTTTCAAGAAAAATTTATACTGTTTTAACACTTCATTAGAGGTCATTAATTCAATTTTTACAGCTTGCTTTTGAGCATCGAGAGTTGAAAGTTGTCCAATCATATCAGTAGATTGGACGTCAAAAGAAATTATACCGCCCTTCTCTTGGAATTTCATCAGAGAGTCTTCAATCGCTCTTAATTCAATTAATTTTTGCTGAGCTTGTTCATCTAAAAATTTTCTAAGTCCAGTTAATTTTTCTCTACTTATAGAAGTATTAATTTTCTGATACTCTTTTGCAGTACAGTTAGCGATTAATGCTGATTCATAAGGCGAACGCGAGGCGGCAGAAATAAATACTACATCGGTTCCTTGATTTTGCTCGATCGTTAAAGCACCACCAAGATTACCAGCTATTTGTTCAAGTGATTTATGCGCACTGCTCCCTTTTCGCTCAGATATAAGAGGAAGTAAATCTTTATTACTCGAAACTTTAAAGCTATCAATTAAAGCTTGAGCTATTTTTTTCCTGGTGGCAAAATTGCCAATAACCCCCATCTCGCTTACTATATATCGATCAACATAAGTATTGTCGTTATTTTGAAATCCATTTTCTAAGACGTTTTTTTGTGGGTTTGTAATCCTAACACTTGCTGTTGATGTATATACACTCTTTGCTAAAAAAGCGTAGATTGATGCAAGGATAATTATAGACAAAGAAATTATAACTATATGTTTTAGATTATTTCTTAAAAGTAAAATATAATCCTTCAAGGATTTTGTTCCAGCAAGTAAATATTTTTCTATATTACCATTTGGATTGCCCATTGGGGTTCCTGTTCCATTATTATTATTCATAATTCCTATTCATCGTTTTTTAGCTATAAAATTAAAAAAACATTTATAGACTTAGTTTAAATCGTTTGCGTCATAAAACTAAAATTTTCAATAATCCTTAATAATATAGAATTAAACTTGTTTTAGTGACCTTAATTTCGAAAATCCAAAAGCCCTAAGGTCTAATTGTTTGCATATAGAATACTTATAATAAGGGCTGTAATTGATGCAAGTGCTGTAACTATTCCTAAATAAAATGCAATATCTTCTCTAACAAAATATCGTGGTTCACCTGGGACAACAACGATATCTCCGGCTTCTAATTTTACAAAATTTATTTGCGTCTTTATTTCATCTTCCCAAACCATATCGTTATAATTATATTTTAACATTTTCGTAGGTGTACCTTCTTTAATCTTTGTTACCCTTATCTGATCAAGACTGGCATCCTCCATCGGTCCCCCAGCAAAAGAAATTAATTCATTTAAACCTGTACCTGCAGGAACAATATAATATCCCGGATACCGTACATATCCCCATAACTGCACTTTAATATTTATTGATGAAGGATTTGAATAATCAAATAGACCGCCTTGTTGTCCGGATCTTGTCCCTAGGCTGCCGATCTGAATATCGTCCTGAGAATATATGTTAGTATAAAACCCTGTAAACAGTAGAATTGAGAAAAAAAGTTTTAAGTTCATATCATTTTCTTCGATTTTTACTTGATACTTAAATATAGAGAAATAAATTTTTTACGTAAATAGACAATAAATTGGGGTTAAATAGTTGTTGATTTATGAAATATGCAAAGCGTTTTTTCATAAATCATACCAATGTTTAATTAGCATCAATGCGTTAATATTAATTTGACTACTAACCTAAATTTAATAATTGAAAAAAAATAATTAAAATATGCAAGAATCTTAACTAAATATAAGTAAAAGTAAGGTTTAAAAATTTTCACTTTTGAAAGTGTATTAATTTAATTATTTGTTATGAGAAATAATTGAATAATTGCTTTATTTAAATTATTCTCATAATCGGATTAGTATTAATATAGGACTTAAGTCTATTAATTGAAGTTTTCAAATTAATAAGAATAATCTAAGTGAATTTCAGATTATTAATAAATAGGTTGATCTATTTGCAGCTCCACGAACTTTATTAAGAAGTAAATTCATTTTCCCAGGCACTTAACCAATCCTTATCTTGATGATTGACACAACTGGCTATCATGAAAAAAGCTATATCAAATATATATCCGACAGGCGTTCAATTAAATATCAACTGATGTTTTACTTTAATAAAGTCATTTTTCTGGTCTCAACATAATCATCTGTAACAATTCTATAAATGTATGTTCCACTAGATAAATTATCAGCGCTAAATTCTACTTCATATGCCCCAGTTTCCTTTTTCTCATTCACTAATTCCATTACCTCAGAACCTAGAATGGTATAGATTTTAATCACTACCATACTTTCCTTTGGCAACTGGTACCTTATTATCGTAGAAGGATTAAATGGATTAGGATAATTCTGATAAAGAGTAAATTTAGATGGAACAATTTCTATTTCAATTTCATGTGAGTATTCATAATTACCGTTAAAATCAATTTGTTTTAACCTGTACTTAAAATTGGTTTCGCCTATAAAATTTTTGTCAACAAACGAATAATTCTTTGTGGTGGTGCTATTTCCTAGTCCTTCTACAAAACCTATCTTATCCCAATCGGCATTGTCTTGCTTTCGCTCAATTTCAAAACCATAATTATTAACTTCTGTAGCAGTTTGCCAATTAAGTTGTGCACTATTTTCTGCAACCTTAACGGAAAAAAATAGTAACTCAACCGGCACAATATCATTTTGATATTTTAATATTGTCCCGTTATATCCGGCAAACCAGCCTGTATTTTCGTTTATAAAAAATGTTGAGATTAAATCGAAACTAGTTACTCCATCAACTAAAATCCAATTGTTTCCCAAATCAACAGTATTAAGTATTGTACCATTAGAACCAGCTATCCATATAGTATTAGCATTTGAAAATAATACGGAGTTTAGGGTAGCATTCGTAAAAGCATTTTGCAAAATCCAATTTTCACCAGCATCAGTTGTTAAGAGAATAGCACCTGAATTGCCAACACACATTCCGGTGTTGCTATCATAGAAGTGAACTGAATTTAAATCTGAAGTGGTTACACTTGTTTTAGATACCCAGTTTTCACCTCCATCAGTTGATCTTAATATGCTGCCTCCATCACCAACAGCCCAACCATGATTTACATCTGAGAAGTAAATACTGTTGCTGCTAATATTACTTTTCTGAATCCAGGTTGAGCCGCCATTGGTCGACTTAAAAATACCTGATTGTGAGCAAGCTCCCCAGCCGGTATCCTGATTAATAAAATATTCAACCTTTCCTGGATCCCCACTCGGCAACCAATTTTTTCCTCCGTCTGTAGTTTTGTACGAGCCCTTATCATAAAAGGTAACCCACCCGATGTTTTCATTAATAAAAAAGACATTTGTTGTTGTTATGCTAAAAGTGTTTCCAAATTCTTTATTTGATTCCCAGATATTTCCTCCATCGGTAGTTTTCATAATTATGGGATAATACCATATACCCTTTCTAAAACCTGCAGACCAGCCGAGACTGTCGTTTATCATAAATACTGAACTTATCCAATCCCCGGAATAACCCGATTGACTGCCACTTAATAATTGAGACCAGGATGAACCATTATTTGTAGTTCTATATATAACGCCTTTATAACCGACAGCAAAACCCTTACCGCTAGATGTAACCGCAACTGAAAGTAATCCGGTTTGTTCAGGATAACCATATTTTTTTTGCCATGTTTCACCTGCATCAGTGGTTGTAAATATACTTCTCCACCATCCATCTGATGATCCGCCTACAGCATAGCCGTTCAACAAATCTTTAAAGTAGATTGATCTGATTCCACTTTGATTATCAAATAAATTGTCTTCCTCTGCGTGCAGTTCTAAATCTTCCTGAGAAGAGGGTCTGTTCAGTGAGTATGAAGACCAGGTTTCTCCTCCATCTGTTGTTTTACTTATATTTCCCGAAAGGTTTAAAAATTGACCCTCAGAACCTATCCATCCGATATTGGCATCAATAAACTCTACACAGTTTAATATTGGATTATTAAGAGCACCTAATAAAAGTGTTGTCTTTGTCCAGGTTAGTCCTCCATCTGTCGTCTTAAGAAAATTACTTGAATCTCTGCCGCCGACTGAAAAACCGGTTAAGGAATCAATAAAATCTACAGAATATAAATCGAAAGCCGTGCCGGTAGATTGAGTAACCCAGTTAATTCCTCCATTGGTGGTCTTAAGAATGGTTTCATTTAATCCAACAGCATAACCAATATTAAGATCATAAAAATATAAATCGGTTAATAACTCTATTGTTCCGCTTGACATTTCAACCCAGCTTTGTCCGCCATCTGTTGTTTTAATTATCAATCCGGCTTCTCCGCATATATATCCAGTATTTTGATTAATAAACTGGACTGATTTTAAAGTAAGAGTTGTACCACTATTTTGTTCAACCCAATCTAAACCTGCATTAGTAGTCTTTTTTATAAAACCGTTTGATCCTGTTATCCATCCGGTATTATCGTCTATAAAAAATGTAGACCACAGGTTATTACCTTCAGGAACAATATTTTGATTAGACCACTGTGCTTGACTTTGGCAGGTTAATAAAACAAATAATATTATAAAATTTATGTATCTCATTCTTATGTCTTTATGTAAGTTTCAACTTTTGTTTAATAGTTACTGTCTATCTGGATGGCTTCGTGACTTATGTTTTTAAAAACGAATAATTTTAACAGGTATATATTCAAAGAATTTCTTTAAAATTAGATGATCTAGTTTAAGTTTAGAAATCAAATTATTGAACCTTATTTGACAATTATAATACCACACAAATGTGTGATTTTTAATCGAAAGCAAGCTTTTATGTATGCTCAAATTAAGACTGGGTAATGTAAACGACATATTGGTTTATCAAATTGATGCATGGAGAATCAATGTGTGGAATTGCAATTTCGGATCAGAAGAAAAAAAAGACCGCCACAAGGGCGGTCTTAAAATTCTAAAATAATTAAAACTTACTTCAGCAGAATCATTTTCTTAGTCTGTACAAAATTGTCCGCATTTATTTTATATATATAAGTGCCGCTTGACAGATTATCTGCTTTAAATTCTACTTCATAAACCCCTGCTTCTTTTTGTTCATTGAGTAATTCCATTACTTCAGAACCAAGTATATTATAAACCTTTATTACAACTTTACTCTCATTAGGTAACTGGTATCTAATCTTAGTCGTTGGATTGAAAGGATTTGGATAGTTTTGTGAGAGAATATACTCGTTTGGTACTAATTCAACCTCTACTGCATCAGAATATTCAAACTGTCCATCATTATCAACTTGCTTTAATCTGTAAAGAAATTTACTTCCACCAATCACATTTTTATCAATATAAGAATATTCTTTTGGTGAGTTGCTGTTTCCGTTGCCATTTACAAATCCAACTTTCTCCCATTGTCCATTCTTTGTTTGTCTTTCCACATCAAAGCCAAAATTGTTTACTTCGGTTTTTGTGGACCAGTTTAACTGCACCTTATCATTTATAATTTTAGATGTGAATGAGGTTAGTTCAACGGGTAATGGTGTGTTTGATGATCCTTGATAATTATTTGTTATCGATTGAAGAGTTGGAGTATTCATAGTACTATTGATAAGATCCCAGCCTACCATTGCTGTAGCACTTTGATTAGTTATATCTAATGTTACTGTGCAAATACGTTCTCCAGTAGGTCCAGTAGTCAAAAGTACATCTCCAGTTCCATCTCCGTTTCCAGTAAATAAAATAGAAACTGCTATTTTACCTAAAGTAATTTGGACTGTCATTGCGTTATAATCACCAGTAGCGGAGCCAGATGTATATTTTGCATTAACATTTGATAACACAGGCAATGCTAACGCGGTATTATTGAAATCGACATAATAACTGGTAAGGCCCACTCGAACAGTGTTAATTCCCGTACTCTGAGAATAAATATCAAAAGAAAATTTGTTAGTTGAAGTATTTACATTAAAGTTTGATAATGTATGAGTTGCTATACGCTGAGCGAAAACTGTATTCAAAGATAAAAAGATAAAAATTATTAAATAATACATATTTTTCATCGCACTCTCCTTTTTAATTCGGGACGTTGGTGGCTTTATTAAGATTTGAAATTATTTTTGTAACATCTGCTGCTGTTACAATTGCACTCATATTTATATCAGCACCAATATATACAGAAGCATTCAAGTTTGCAATTATTGGTGTAACGTCTGCTGCTGTTATGATGGCAGAGTTATTCGCATCAGCTGCAATCAAACCAAAACCACCACCAGAAAGAGCTACCATAGGATTAGTACCAGAAGTATAAGCTTGTGATTGTAATGTGGTAAAATCATATAATGCAGAATTACTGCTTAATGGAATTGCTGATGAACTCATTATTGCAAGATGATTACGATGTCTTACAACAACATAATAATTTCCATCGCCTAATCCTGAGAATTGTAATGGGCTTGTTCCATTAGTGTCTACAATTGTTCCATCACTTTTAAGAAAACCTGCGCGTGTGGCTACTTTAGTCCCTGATGCAGTTCCTGTTCTAAGTTCAACAAGCACCCAATCAACAATATCAGAATTCGGAATACTTGCAACTGTACTTGCTGTGTATCCATAAGTTAAAGTCGAATACGCAGTGTTAGAATTAAGAGGAATCAGGTTATTAGTATTAAGAGTAGTCGTCATAACTCCGCCACCAGAATATGGCCCTTCAAGATATACTTTTAAGTTTGCTGTAATAACGTTTCGGAAAACACCGTTCAAGGTTCCAGCAAAAATACCTCCCTTTGAATTTATTGCAAGTGATAGAACGCCGGTGTTAGTTAAACCCTGATTTATTTCAACCCAATTATTTCCATTATCTGTGGATCGGAATACTCCATCACCGGTTCCAGCAAAAATATATCCGTTTGAATTTTTTGCAAGTGAATTGACATAATAACCTTGACCATTTTGACCATATAAACCCTGATTGATTTGAACCCAGTTGGTTCCGTTATCTGCGGATCGGAATGCTCCGCCACCGGAAGTTCCTGCAAATATATATCCATTTGAATTCGTGAGTGAAAGGATTTGATTATTAGTTATTCCCTGATTGATTTGTACCCAATTGTCTCCGTTATCAGTTGATCTAAATACACCTCCACTTATTGTTCCAACAAAAATATGTCCGCTTGCATTTATAGTAAACGAAATGGGATTCATTCCATTACTCGTATCTAGTCCCCCATTGATTTGAACAAAATTCTGACCATTGTCGGTAGAGCGATACACACCTTGAGCAGCAGTTCCCACAAAAATATTTCCACTTGAATTTAAAGCAATTGCAATCTCTGCATTGAATGTTAATCCTAATGTATCCCAGTTATTTCCATTGTTGGTCGACCGGAATACGCCGCCGGTAGCATCCTGATTGTCAATAGCAAGTAAAATTTCTTGAGATGGACTTATCACTATTCCATTTCCGTGAATCCAAGCATTTGTAAATCCTAAATTTGTCCAAGAATTTCCGTTGTCAATGGATCGAAATAGACCCCTGGAATTAGT
>Ga0138256_10000556_pt1 | contig 40952 bp, 42 predicted proteins | sample KNB2016incub_MG_FD_105486 | JGI IMG/M metagenome (GOLD analysis project Ga0138256, IMG submission 105486) | Active sludge microbial communities from wastewater in Klosterneuburg, Austria - KNB2014incub_MG | ecosystem: Engineered > WWTP > Activated sludge > Unclassified | place: Austria... | reverse complement strand
ATTATTTTCCTCGAACAGATTCGGATTGACAATATGCTTGCCTTTGCCGGATCGGTCGCTATTGTCGGCGGTGCATACGCCGCCGCACAGGCCTCGATTCTCGTAAAGGCAAAAGGAAGTTCACTTCACCCCGCAAGTTTGGTTTGGGCACAGATGGTTTGCGGCCTGCCTGCGATAATCGTTTACGCTCTCGCCGCTGAAGGCAATCCGCTCGCGGTTGACTGGAATTGGCGTTCGCTTTTATGCATTTTGTACCTTGCCGTTGCCGGCACGATTGCCGCATTTTGGCTTTATTATTGGCTATTAAGTAGAATCGAATCGACCAACGCGATGATGATCTCGCTTGTCACGCCGCTGATAGCGGTAATCTTAGGAAACCTGATCCTGGGAGAAACACTCCCGCCGCAAACGATCGCGGGAGGCTTGTTAATATTGACAAGTATCGGTTTGATCGTCTTTAGAAGAAAAAGTCAGAACCGGGAGCGGTAGCGACTGGCATCCTGTTTCGGCTTCCCTATTTCGGATAACGGGAAAACACGGTCGCTGCCGTTCTCGATTCTGACCGATAATATGAACTTCAAATTTACAACCGCCGGCGAATCGCACGGCCCTGCACTTGTAACCATCATCGAAGGTGTTCCCGCCGGATTGCCGATCGATAAGGCCGCGATCGACCACGAACTTTGGCGGCGGCAGCAGGGCTATGGACGCGGCGGACGAATGAAGATCGAAACCGACACGGTCAAGATGCTTTCCGGCGTCCGGCACGGAAAAGCGCTCGGCTCGCCGATCGCGTTGATGATCGAGAACCGCGATTTTGTGCATTGGACCGAGATAATGTCAGCGGAAGAGATCGAGACCCAGCCAAAGAATCCGCGTATCGTAAAACGTCCGCGTCCCGGCCATGCCGATCTTGCCGGCGGGCAAAAATATCAAACACGCGACCTGCGCGACATTCTCGAACGCGCTTCCGCCCGTGAAACCGCAGCCCGCGTCGCGGCCGGTGCCGTTGCCCGGCAGCTTCTCGCCGCTTTCGGCGTCGATATAAAAAGCCACGTCGCAAAACTTGGCTCCGTTCCAGAAACACCGATCGATGCCGCTTGGGACGCGATCAGTTCAATATCGAAAGACGCTGCGCTGATGTGTGCCGACAAAGAGGTCGAGGCCGCGATGATGGCCCACATCGACGACGCGAAAGAAAAAGGCGACACGCTCGGCGGAATATTCGAGGTCGTGGCAAAAAACCTGCCCGTCGGCCTCGGCTCGCACACGTCGTGGGAAGATAAACTCGACGGACGCATTGCCCGCGCGATCATGTCCATCCACGCCGTCAAAGCCGTCGAACTAGGCGAAGGCGTATCGAACGCCGGCCGGCCCGGTTCGCAGGTCCACGACGAGATCTTCTGGTCAGAACCGCCTGCGTTAGCGGGCGGCCAGTCTGGCGGCCCATCGAACTGGCCCGCCGCTAACGCAGCGGGTTCTGACAAGGGTTTCTTCCGCAAGACCAACCGTGCCGGTGGCCTTGAAGGCGGCATTACTAACGGCGAGGAACTCCGCGTCCGCGGCTATCTCAAACCGATCTCGACCCTAAAGAAACCGCTCCATTCCGTCGATATCGACACAAAAAAAGACAGCCCCGCCGCCTTTGAACGCTCAGACGTCACAGCCGTCCCCGCCGCCGGCGTCATCGGCGAAGCAATGCTCGCCATCGTCCTCGCCAACTCCTTCCGCGAAAAATTCGGCGGAGATTCGATCGACGAAATGCGCCAGAATTTCGAACATTATCTGAATTTGTTGCTAAGATACTGACGAGTTAACAACAGAAAGTGTCATCGATAATCCAACATTTTAGGTATATTATCAACGGTGTTCGGTGTTAATAAGTAGTTGTGCCGCTTCGCCTAATCCGAGAATATCGAAATTATGAGAAAAATTATTTCAAGACCTCTTTTGCTAATTATCACTTTTGCTTTTGGTGTCGTTGCTTTGACCCCTTCTTGTTCGTTGACGAAAGGAAAAGAGCAAGCCGAACGCGCCGTCGAGCGGTTTCATAAACAGTTTAATGCTGGTCAATATCAGGAAATTTACCAGCAGGGCGATGCTAAGTTTAAAGAAGCCGTAACCGAAGCCGAGTTTGTTCAACTTCTGGAAGCAATTCGGCGCAAAATGGGAATGGTTGGAAACTCTACGCAAACAGGCTGGCGTGTCAACGCTACCACAATGGGAACAGTTGCAATGGTCGGTTATGACGTTCAATTTTCCGAAGGTAAGGGAACTGAACAATTTTCTTTTCTGATAAGCGGCGAGCAGGCAAGCCTTTTAAGATATGATGTCAATTCGCCTTTATTGATTACAAAGTAAAGCCGCGTGGAAAATGACGGGCGACACAACAGATCAATGGACGTGAGGGCGAAACAGCGACGTTGTTTGGTTTCCCTTAGCTTGTGTGGTGGCGGTTTCGCCCCACGTCATCTCAATCGTTCGGCGTGCGGTGGTGAAATTCGACGGCCTTAGAATTCAGGCGGGAATTTGAACCAGGGCTTTTGTGATAAGTTTTGTAAGAATCTCGGCTATAGTGTAGTCGGGTGAGGTAAACGATGAAAGCATATAAAACTTATACGACCGTTTCTGACTCAAAACAGCTTATTTTGTCGAATGTGCCTTTTCGCGTTGGAGAGAAAGTTGAAATCGTCGTTCTAACCACAGAAGGCGGCGAAGGTGCCGAGCGCGTTCGTAAATTGAAAAATCTGTTCAAAGAAACACAGTCTTTGCCGCAAGTTCAAGTTCTTAGCGAGGATGATATTTTGCGTGAAGTCGAGGAGTATCGAAACGGCAAATGATAAAAACGGTCATTGACACGGGCATTACCGTTTCCGCCGCTTTTCGAGACCGAACGCCGGAAGAGGTCATTTTATTTATCGTCGAGCAGGAAGACTTTGAATGGGTTATTTCGCCCGCGATTCTTGAAGAATACACGGAAGTTCTGGCGCGTAAGAAATTCAATCTGCCATCGGAAGTTCTGCAAAAGTGGCGTGAGATATTCGAACAGTCCACCATAATAATTGAGCCGAACATTGAAATTGAGTTTCCGCGAGACCAAAAGGACGCAATGTTCCTTGAGTGTGCTTTAGCGGCGGAAGCCGACTACTTGATCACGGGCGACAAAGATTTTGAAGAAGCGCAAAAACTGGTTCAGACTACGATCATTTCTGTTTCACAATTCAAGAAACTCGTAGTGGAAAAGTGGAATTAGGTTTGAACAATGACCGCGTCTAACAAATCAACCTCCGTGAGGACGCGGGCAGCGACTTTCTTGTTCAAGGTCCTCCATTTCCCCGATGTTGCGTGCTGGCGGTTTCGCCCCACGTCGACGGGGTCGTTCTCTTGCTCATGATATCCGACACAGATATTGTAGAATAGCCACTAAGACAAACTTCCGGAGATGCCGATGAACAAATTGTTAAAAAGAATTACCGTTAATCCTAAACAATGCGGCGGCCGGCCTTGTATTCGCGGGATGCGGATTCGTGTAATTGACGTGCTGGAGCTTTTCGCGGCAGGTTTGACTGCCGACGAAATTTTAGACGAGATGCCTGATCTTGAGCGGGAAGATCTGCAAGCGTCGTTGGCGTATGCGGCACAAAAGTTTGACCATCCGATTCTTGTAGCTGCATAATGATTCGGATCGATGCGCAAATGTCGCCCGCAATTGCGGCCTGGATCATGGCTAATTTTTCCGTAACGTGCTTACCGGTTCGAGATGTCGGGTTACGAGATGCTGAAGACCGTGAGATCTTTCTTGAAGCGCGGAAGCAATCGGCGATCGTGATGACGAAAGACAGTGACTTCATTCTGCTGCAAAACGACTTAGGAGCTCCGCCAAAAATAATTTGGATAACCTGCGGAAATACATCGAATGCCCGACTAAGAGAAATTCTAACCGTCACGCTCACAGAAGCGATCGACCTTTTGAATGCGGGCGAAGAATTAGTCGAAGTGAACGCAAACTGACCATGCAATCGACGTGAGGGCGAAACAGCGAATTTCTTATCACGTTGTCTTTTTACCTTGGCTTGTGTGGTGGCGGTTTCGCCCCACATCAACGCCGTCGTTCGGGGATTCATGTTCAGATCAAAACACTAGATAATTGGGGCGCAAAAGAGTATCCTATTTTTTCATTTTAAGCACTGTTGAAGTTTCGTCATGAATACTGTTAAAGCCTACGAAGAAGTTGTTGATTTTATTGCCGCTGGAACAACACCGCAGAATGTCATTGCTTTTCGTCCGTCGAAAGCGGCCCAAGCGCGTGTCGAAGACCTGTTGTCCCGTGAAAAGAACGACGGATTGTCATCTACCGAAAGATCTGAGCTTGACCATTATTTACAGCTTGAACATTTGATGCGGCTGGCAAAAGCCCGCGCCCGCGATTTTTTGCCGAATGAGTAACCGCATCAGTTCTGAAATTCTGCAGGTTGTTGCCAGCCGCGCCAATAATGTTTGTGAGTATTGTCTTATAGCCGAAGCAGACGCTTATTTCCCGTTTCAAGTTGAGCATATCATCAGCCACAAGCACGGCGGTTCTTCGGAATTGGAAAATTTGGCTTTGGCTTGTGTTTTTTGCAACCGATACAAGGCAGTGACGTTGCTTCCTTGAAACCTGACACAGGCGAGTTAGTTCGTTTCTACGATCCGCGCACTATGCGTTGGCGCGAACATTTTCGCCTTAACGGAGTTTTGATCGAACCTTTGACAGACATCGGTGAAGCAACCGTTCGCATATTACAGATGAACCGCGACGATCAAATTCTTGAGCGTCACGTTTTGAGTAGGCTCGGCCGATACCCAAGCGATGCCGCGATGTTGCTGACAACGGAACACTAGCAATGAAACGCCCAACACGTTCTTGAACGTGATGGCGAAGCAACGAATTTCTTATCAACGGGATTTGTTTCCCAGACGTTTGGTGATTTCGTTCGCTCATTGTCAAAGCTGCCGTTAAACGCCAAGGAGACATCATGACGGTAAAGCGAATGGACAACGTTGGCATTGTGGTTGAAGACCTCGATGCCGCAATTGAATTTTTTAAGGTGCTAGGGCTTGAGTTCGAAGGGCGGGCCATGGTTGAGGGAGAATGGGCGGGCCGCGTCACCGGACTTGGCACGCAGCGTGTCGAGATCGCAATGATGCGTACGCCGGACGGCCACAGCCGTCTCGAATTGTCCCGCTTTCTTGCACCGCCCGTGATCGCTGATCATCGCAACGCGCCGGTAAACGCTCTCGGTTATCTCCGCGTAATGTTCGCGGTCGAGGACATCGACGATACGCTCGTCCGGCTCGGCAATATTGGTGCGACGCTCGTTGGCGAATTGGTCCAGTACGAAAATTCATATCGGCTCTGCTACATTCGCGGCCCCGAAGGAATTCTCATCGGCCTTGCCGAACAACTTGGACAGCAGACTTCCCGTGAGGATCCTTTAGAAAATAGCGGTTAAGATCATAGTAATTCGCGTCTAAAGCCCGGCTCGCGATCGTCGGTTCTTAGGGCCCGGAGCTAACACCTCGCGTTAGCCCCGATCAAAAGGAAAGTATAAAAATGACAAGAGTCCGCGTTGAAAGTTTTACGATCTCGATTGACGGTTACGGGGCGGGCCCGGATCAGGATATTGATCATCCGCTCGGCATTGGCGGGATGGAATTGCACCAATGGCTATTTCCGACTCGGACGCTGCAGCGGACGTTGTTTGGGAACGAAAGCGGTACGACCGGGATCGACGACGACTTTGCCGCCCGAGGCTTCAATAATGTTGGGGCGTGGATCCTCGGGCGAAACATGTTCGGGCCGATCCGCGGCGAATGGCCGGACATGAACTGGAAAGGCTGGTGGGGCGATAGTCCGCCTTATCACGTTCCAACATTCATTTTGACCCATTACGCCCGCCCGCCCATCGAGATGGACGGCGGAACGACGTTCTATTTTGTCACCGGCGGTATTCACGAGGCACTTGACCGAGCCCGCGAAGCAGCCAACGGAATGGATGTGCGTATCGGCGGCGGGCCGGACACGATCCGCCAATATCTTCGCGCAGGCCTGATCGATGAACTGCACATTGCCATCTCGCCGGTATTGCTCGGCCGGGGAGAACCGCTGTTCCAAGGCATCGATTTGCGAACCCTGGGATACGAATGCGTCGAATTCGCAGCATCGGAAAAGGCCACGCATGTTGTTCTCCGCCGCAGTCGTCACGAGAACGAATAGCCCACAGGCCCATCGTTTTGCCGAAGTATTCGGCATTTCCCCTTAAACCAGTTGAAAAATGAATTGGAATTCTGTATCTTCTTTGTAGATACCCACGAGGCATATAATGAGAGTTCAAATTCAAAAATGGGGTAACAGTTTAGCGTTGCGGATTCCAAAATCTTTTGCCGTCGAATCAAAGATCGAGCAGGGTTCAACGGTCGAAGTGTCGCTTAAGAGCGGAACGATCACCGTCGTTCCCGTCGCCGAACCCGAGTTTTCGCTCGACGAGCTGTTAGCAAAGATCACGCCGGAAAACTTGCACGACGAAACCGACACGGGAGCGTCCGTCGGTAACGAGGCATGGTGATGACCTACGTTCCTGACCGTGGTGATGCGATCTGGATAGACTTCAACCCGCAAGCAGGGCATGAACAAGCCGGCCGGCGGCCTGCCATTGTCTTGTCGCCGCAAAGTTACAATCGAAAAGTCGGCTTGTGCCTGCTGTGCCCGATCACTAATAAGGCTAAAGGGAATCCGTTTGAGGTTTCGATCCCGACGAGTTCAGGCGTAACCGGAGTGGTGCTTTCGGACCAGGCAAAGAGTTTAGATTGGCGAATGAGAAATGCGGAATTCATCGCCGGCCTGCCTGACTCTGTCACGACAGAAGTATTGAAGAAACTGAGGACCTTATTGTGATGGACCGCTTTCAAAGAATGAAACGGGCCTTGGCAGATGTGTCAGGCTCAAGGCCGGCATTTCGTTCGAATGCGTAAACTTCTTGAAGCCAGACTTAAACCGGCGATCACCACGGTCGCCCTGCTTGCCTTTCTCATCATTGGACAGATCATTGAGATCGTTTACGCGATCAACGGTGCATCTCCGCCGGAAGTTTTTGAGTTTCTTTATCCATTTGCGTTTCTCGGTTTGGTTTGCTGGTGGCTGCAAAAGGACAGCACGCGGACCGGTGTTAATTGGCCGCTGGATATGGGGATGTTTCTGTATCAGGCATGGGTCTTAGTTTTGCCTTATCATCTGCTCAAAACCCGCGGCATTCGCGGCCTGATCAACATGGGCGTTTTCGCGGCTGCTCTCGTCGCGGCGTAGATACTTCTTGCCATCACGTGGATGGTTTTAACCAATGGAGCGATAGGACCTTAGGCCGACCCGGCCGTTGACGGGATCGGTCTTCCTATATCTCTGCGGTATTGCATTCCGTTCCACGAAATAACACCGACGCCTTTGTACGCCTGCCTAAGTGCGGCATCCAATGATTCAGCCGCCGCCGTTATTCCAAGGACCCGGCCGCCTGAAGTAACAAGTTCGCCCTCGGCGTTCCTCGCTGTTCCGGCATGAAAAATCGTTACATCGGGCACGGCGGCACCTGTTTCGAGGCCTGAGATCACATCGCCCTTTCGCGGCGACTGCGGATAGCCTTCGGCCGCGAGCACAACGGTCGCTGAACTTCCCTCTCTCCACCTGATGTCAATATCTTTGAGTTTTCCCGTGAGCATAGCTTCACAAATATCTAAAAGATCTGTCTCGAGACGGACAAGGATCGACTGTGTCTCAGGGTCGCCAAAGCGGACATTGTATTCAAGCAGTTTGGATCTTCCTGCAGAGACCCGCATTTCAGTAAGGGCGTGATGGTCAACGTTCGTACTAAGCCCTTGCAGACGCGCGGGCTTCTGCATTGGATCCGAATCGTCTTCCATCATCAGGCCGAGGAATAGAATTCCGCGAAACGGAAATCCTTCGGCGATGCAGCCGCGCAGGGTCGGGCGAATGATAGTTTCGGTGATCTCGGCGAGCTGATCTTCACTAAGCAAAGAACTGTCGGTGAATGTCCCCATGCCGCCGGTATTCGGGCCGGTGTCGCCTTCGCCGATGCGTTTGTGATCGCGTGTCGGCGGCATAAGAACAAAATCCTCGCCGTCGGCAAACATAAGCAGCGAGACCTCGCGGCCCGTCAGGCATTCTTCCAGAACTATCTTCGAAGCGGCCTCACTGCCCGCGATCGATCCAAGATCTTCGATCGCGGCAACCGCTTCAGCTCGATCCGACGCGACCACGACGCCTTTGCCCGCGGCGAGGCCGTCCGCCTTAACAACAACCCGCGCTCCCGGGCCGCCGAAAGCACCCGATTCGAGGATCGAAACCGCGTCCGCACCCGAGTTCGCAACAGCGTATTCAGCTGTTGGAACACCGTGGCGCTTCATAAAATCTTTGGCAAACACTTTGCTTGCCTCGAGTTGCGCGGCTATTTTCGACGCTCCGATAATGCGGAGCCCGCGAGATTCAAACCCATCCGCGATCCCGGCGGCAAGCGGTGATTCTCCGCCAACAAACGTCAGATCGATCGCGTTCTTTTCGGCAAAACCCGCGAGGGCATCAATGTCCTCGGCACGTATTGGAACGCACTCCGCAAGGGCGGCTATCCCGGCGTTTCCCGGAGCGGCAAAAATGCGTTCCACATGTCTGCTTTGGCTGAACGCGTGACAAATTGCATGCTCTCGGCCGCCTGACCCGATTACCAAAATATTCATACTCAATTCCCTTCCTTGACGATCTGTACTATAATGTACAATTGACTTGGCTTGACAGGTCAACTTGATAGTTATAATTTCTTGTTTGGACGCAGGTCCCACACAGTCGCTCGAAGTTCCGCAGATTTTTAAAAATTCAATTTACTACAAGCGGGACAAATTTTCGATCCGTCGAATACACGCCGGGTCAGGTGGTGATTTTTTTTTGAAGTTGGCTGCCTAATGGCTCTTTCATTCTAGGCACCAGAGAGTAATTTACAAGGAGGGTGCGAAATGTCCGTTAGTGATATATTCAGTGCATCCGTTGTTCCTCGAAATGATGAAGATTTGGCCGATCGCCCGATAATATGCGGCGATTGCTCTAAAACCTTTATTTGGACGGCCGGTGAACAGGCCTTTTTCAGGGACAAGAACCTACAAAACCCGCCAAAACGCTGCAAGGATTGTAAGCAAGCTAAGAACGAGAGGATCGCGGCGATTGCGGCGGCTCAGGCTTCGGGTGTTCGCCAGCGGATCGAGGTTTCTGTCAGCTGCGCCAAATGCGGCGAATCTACAACCGTACCCTTTTACCCCTCACAGGGACGTCCCGTTTACTGCAGATCGTGCTTTCTTGAACTCAATCCTTCGGTGCTAAACGGTACCAATGGCCAATAGGCCAAACTCTGATCAGCCTCCGACATGTACATTCGGCCTTAATTCCGGGTCTTCTTCAGCTTGCCGCAAAATCTCGCGCGTGACCGGTGCCGTGTCGCCTTCACCAAACAAAAGGTACCGGGCGAGATACATCAACGGGTTCCCTTCGCTCCAGCCAAAATAGACATGAGGGATCTTGCCGGTATTGTCCCGCAGGTGCATTAGAAGCGCCGCAATGGCATTTGGTACAGCGGGCGATTCGGTCCGAAGGATCTTATACCCTTCGACATCGACGCCTCTTATGAACAGTCCGCCGGTGAATTCCGATGCATCGCCCAATTCGACCTCATAAAAAATGATCGGGTCCGTTGACGGTATATGGTTATCGATCCGCTTCTCATGCTCTTTGAACCGGTATTCGCTGACGTTGCCAACTTCGCGCCGGTTGGTAACAATTCGGATCTCGCCTTCGGCAAGGTCATCTATAAATTCTCTTGCCTTTTCGTCGAACTCAATGCGTTCAATGCGAAGCTCGGTGGTCCTCATGGCCCTTGACACAAAGGACGCCAGGATAATTCCCAAAGTGAATAGCGAGGCTATCTTGATCCCGCTCGGCTGCTCGATAATGTTAACAGCGGTCGTGAATATGAATACGATCGAGATCAACATGAATAAGGGCCATGACCGAATGCCTTTCTTTCGGGTTGAGATAGTGACGGCGACCGCCGCCGATGTCATAAGAGCAAGTACGCCTGTCGCATAGGCTCCGCCCTGAGAGTTAACGTCGGCGCGAAACAGGACCGTTACCGTAAAGCAAATTATCGTAAAGACAAAGACGAGAGGCCTGGTTGCACGCGCCCAGTCAGGTGCCATGCCATACCGCGGCAGATATCGCGGTACAATATTCAGCAAGCCCGCCATTGCCGATGCCCCAGCAAACCACAGGATCGCAACCGTTGAAAAGTCGTAAACTGTTCCGAACGCAGTACCGAAGAACTCATGGGTCAGATATGACAATGCCCTTCCATATGCACGGCCGCCTTCGCGAAACTCTTCGGCAGGGATCAGCATAGTCGTAATTATGCTGCTGCCCACCAAAAGGCCGCTCATGATGAAGGCGGCACCCGCCAACAGTTTCTTGCCGTTGCGTATCCGGCCTTCCAAATGCCTTTTTTCACCATCAGAAAGGCTATTATCGGCGGTCTTCGTAAAATGGGCCTCCGGCTCAGGAACATCGCTTTTGACCAGCGGCATTACGACGACGCCCGTCTCGAATCCCGAAAGTCCCAATGCCAGCTTCGGAAAATAAAAAAGTGAGAGTGCTATAAGCCAAAAGAGATTCCCGTTTACTTCAGGCACTTTCCAGATCGCGGCCTGCCAGTTGCTCAATGCCTCGGGATGAAGTCCGAAGATCTGATAAAGGCCATAGGTGATGGTCACCACGTTCAAGATCAGAAATAGGGCTACGATTCCGACAGCCAGCCCGATCGCTTCACTGAATCCCTTTAGGAATACAGCTCCCAAAAGACCTATCAGAACGATCGTGACAACGATCCGGTGATTCAGGAACGGAAGACTGCGTTCGATGAAAGGGTTCTCGACGATGTGTGCCGTTGCGTCGGCTGCTGAAAGCGTGATCGTGATAATGAAACTGGTAGCGACAAACCCGAGGAGAATAAGGACGAGCATCTTGCCTTTCCAACGGGACAAGAGCCGTTCAAGCATTGAGATCGAACCGTCGCCGTGAGGGCTTTCTTCGGCGACCCGCTTATACATCGGCAATGCCCCGAAAAGCGTAAGGAGAACAAGTACAAGTGTCGCAAACGGCGACAGCACGCCCGCCGCCAGAAAAGCGATGCCCGGCTGATAACCGAGGGTCGAAAAATAGTCAACCCCGGTCAGGCACATTACCTGCCACCAGGGATGTTGATGTCTCGGGTGGGCCCCGCCGGCGATCTCGGGTTCCTCGACACCGCTGAAAAGCCATTTCTTGAACCAACTTCGTTCCGTTTTCTTCATATTCAAAAGCAATGCAAAACCTGGCCCGGTCTTAAGATTGATTTTGATCGAGGGTTAGTTCGATAGTTGCCCGAATGAAAATGTTATACGCCCGGAAATCATATTGTGAGGCCGTCGATTCGAGTATGGCTCGAAAGAAATAACTGGTCAAGTTGTTGAGCCATAAGGTTTAAAAAGTTTACGGGGCGACGTCTCCCACACCGTCGCCCCTTGGTCACAAGTCCTCACCCCTCGTGACCGGATGTTCACCGGGGAGGTGAACACAGTGATTATGCATAAATGACCAGCCAAATGCAATAGTCATTTATCTCGCCTTATTTAGTGTCAAAAACGATGTTGCCAAAGGGGTTGGAAAACGAACGAACGGAGATTCCGCCGACGATCGCCGCTCGCGAACCACCCGTCGATTCGACAAAGATCGAGTACTCGCCAACCGGTGTTTGGGCGGCCGACGTCACCTCGAAACTAACGACCGAGAGGTCGTCGCCATAGTCATGGGCAGTCATAGAACCCGGCAAAACTTCAAAGAAAGGCGAACCAAAACGTACTGAAACCGTTTTTGGCGAAAGGTTCCGTCCGCCAATATAGATCGTGTAGCTTTTACCTGAATTTATCGGCACTGCGTTCAAAGTCAGCTGGCCGTTAAAGCCGGAATATTTGACGTCGAGGTCATCCGGGCCCGATTCCAGTTTTTTCGAAAATACAACAGGTTCGTTTGAAACACTGACCGAGCCGAGCGATTGCATTGGCAGCGGCTTCTTCGCTCGGTCACGACGCGCCGAATAGATCGTATAAGCAGCGTAATTAAGCCCGGTAAACTCGGCAGAACCGTCCTGGCCGGTCGTTGCCTGGGCCGCGACCTTCCCCGTCAACGAATCTTCCAGCCAAACATCAAGGTTCGATGCCGGCTTTCCTTCCGGAAACTGGAACTTTGCCGAGATCGTGCCGCAACAGTTTTCGCGTGTATCGATAAGGCCGTATTTCGCCCTCAGCTCGGTCCGGTCTATCTCCGAGACAGTACGCAACGCAAAACCCGGAAGGCCAAAAACGCCGTTCTTGCTGAAATTCTCGTACATTGTCGAACCGCGTACCGACGAATGTTCAAGCCCGAGAACATGTCCGATCTCATGTGTGATCGTCGATTCGAGATCAAATGTGCCAAAGGTGCCGTCAGTTGAGAATTGCTGGTAAGGGTTTAATACAATGTCGGCCTCGGAGATTCGGCCGCGGGCGTCAAAAAATACCCGAGTTGTAGCCGCAGCGTCCTCGGCGTTCTTGGAAAACAACAACGCATTTTCGGCCGTCGGGGCGACAGTTATCAAACTTATCCCATCTCCGGCAACGCCCTGCGGACTGGCATTTTGTCTGTCAGATATCACTTCGCGAAACTCAATTCCGCCAGCTTCCTCCCACGACCTCAAGCTCCGCCTAACGGCGCCGACAAGGTCGCTGCCGTATTTAACGTTTGATGCCGGATGAAGGAGCGATGTCGAAATAGCGATCGGTATGACCCTTGTCCGCCATTTAAGCGCCGGTTCGGCCCGCTCGGCGGCGGGCGAAATCGTTGTGTCAGCGAACAGAGTCAGCACCTGCGTAAAAAGCAGTATGAACACTGTTGCGATCTGGGTGAACCGGGCCATAAACGACGTAGATCAGGAAAGATCCCGCGAGAAACCATCACCATCGGCCCCGACCTTCTCAAGGTCCGCAAATCCGACGATCAAAAGAAGTACTACCAGCGAAAGGGTCGCCAGAACGTAAAGTACGGCTATCTGTTCCAGATAGATCAGAGCGGCGATAACGATCGCTACAATTGCCAGCCAAAAAAGTGCGATCGATCGCCGGCCAAATTTCTTTTTTTTAGTATTCATTACAATAACCGATTCAAAAGGATAACATTACAATACGTCCTATTGAAACAAATTTCCGCATTTTGAACAATTTCCGTTTAGGATGCACGCCGGAAAACTTTGGTTGGTCAGTCAACAATTCTTAGTGGAAGCCGTGATAATCCTGATCCGGCACGATCGATCGGCTCGGCGATCGGAGCTATTCGCCGCGGCTCGACGCCCTTTTGTTCGACATCGATAACATCATACGGCTCAAGCTTCAGATCGTTTTCGCCTCCTTCGAACACTTTTTGCATATCAAGATCCAAAACGCCCTTTGCACCGCGGCGAAAGATCCTGGCCCGCTGGCCGCTGAATAGCTTTACTGCCCCACCGGCGGCCGATATCGCACGTGAAAGGGTCAATTCAGGCGTTAGATTCATTCGTCGGGGACTTCGAACATCGCCGGTCACAAACACCGGCGGAGCTTCAACCACAGTTACGATATCGCCCGTCAATATCGACATATTGGCTTCTTGCTTTCCACTTAGGAGGTCGGCGATCTGAATAGAATATTTTCTCGGCGCTTGGGTTGCGGCGTTCTCAAAAGAAAGCTCTCCGGAACGCCGATCGCGGCAATTGACATTCGGCGGCCTAAAAATACTGATCTCACCACTGGATGTATCGGATATTCCTCCCGACAAAACCATCAGCTCGGCTAGACTAACCGGCCGTTTTAATTGGTAACGCTGCGGCTTTTTAACTGCACCGTCAACATAAGCAAGGGCACGGTTGGAACGATCGATTATTCTAACTACGACGTTTGGATCCCTAAGTATTGACTGATATCCCGCGCGAACCGCCGCCCCGACGTCGTCCACTGTGCGGCATAAAGCAAAAACCGGTTTTTCCAAACGATTCGGGCCTTCTAAAAAGCCTTCGGGCGTCAAGCCGCCTCGCCAATCAAACTCGAGGCTTCCGATAACATCGATATCAACAATATCGCCGTAATGGATCTGCTCAGAGGCTTTTGCCGTCGGCTCAGCGGCGATGTTCTGTGCTTGGCAAATTATACAGAAGATGCTGGCCCAAACGACAAAAGCCGCCGATTGCCAAATAATAGAGTTGAGTCGTGCGAAAACCTTTGCTTGGACCGATCGGCCGGATCGGTGCCCTGGCCTGCCTGACCCGCAGCGGTTAAATTTGCTCGGCATTGACTTTTTCCGAATCCTTTCTTTTCGGGCGCCGTCTTCGCGAACGAGAGCCGAAACTCAATGCAAAGCCCCGAAACTCCAGGTTACAACTATCACATAGCAAGTTGTATCGAAAGACGATCTTTGAAAGCAATGGTGTTGGCCGGTATCCGCGGCGGATACGGGTACTTCTGCATTTTGGACATTTCTGTGAGATCATTGCACCACATATCCTGATCCTTTAAACCATAACCGCACAACGGCACTTCGGCAACTTAAAAATCCATGAATCAGCTTTCCGACCGGCTAAGACGGTCGATCTCCGAACATAGCATGTCTGAGATAGCTTTACTTCCTGCCGAATTTTCGCCCAAAGCGTTCAAATTTCCGAGCGCGGTTTGATAGTGGCCGATCGCCCGCTGCGTTTCACCTTTCGCTACCGAAGCCTCGGCCAAATTAACAGAAACTTTAACTTTAGCCGATACAAGATATGTCTTGAGCAAATTGCAGGAATCGATCAAGGCATTCTCATTTGGATATGCCGCGATAGCACGCTCGACGGCCTTGAGCGCTCCTTCTGCTGCACCGATCTTGTCAGTTAGTTCAGGTATATCAACGGACTCATTGGAAAATGCCTTTGCCCTTAGTTCCGCCCATTTCAGCATGTGAAGGCGGTGACGCTTGGCCGCGGTTACCGCCCCTTTTCTAAATGCCGGAATACGCGGTGAACCTGGCCTCGCCCGGGCCAATTCGTGTGACACAATTTCCATATATTCGTCACAAAGCTCGAAAACTTCCCGATGGGCCTCGGGCAGATTTCCCAGCACCTTTGCGGCATCCGATTTTTTCCGGATCTCACTAAGCAGTATCTCGTTTCCCGATATCGAGAGCCTCGCGTCGCCCGACTCTTTCGAAGTATGCAGATCAACGGACCTGAGATGATGTGCAAGCCGTCGCGACGCTTTATCGCGCTCGTAAGACCTGCGAAGGACGATCTCGCGAAAAAGTATAAAAGAAATGACCGAAAACCCCGACGCGATCCCGGCCAGAAGGATCGGTGTTTCGTCGTAACCGTCATGCATCACTGCCCACACGATAAAGAAGACGGCGGCCGCCATGACCGCTGCCATTGAATAGTAACTCGCGCCCGAGACACGGTGCGGCGAGCGAACTCCTCCGCCTCTAAAATGATCTGCCTTTCCGTGGGTGGCTTTTGCCCTCTGATTCATCACCGAATTTCCGGACTGGGGTTATGAGTATCACTTTTGACGTGATTCATAGTGAATATTCCCCTTGAAAATGTCAATATTGAAGCTCTGCGAAAACGATATAGGCTAATTTGACGCTGGAAATGCGTTACTTGTTTGCTATACTCGCTGCATTGTGGCCGGATCAAGTAAAAAGAAACAAGCATCGATATTTAAGTCGATCAGAAAGCCAACCGCTCCTCCGTCAAAGCGGCTAGGAGACGATCGCCGTGAGGACAAGATCGACCCGGTCAGGCGAAAAGCAAAACACAAAAACAAACATCCCGAAAAGGAGCCCGAAAACGATGTTCGGCAGGAAAAAGAATAAGGAATCCGAGATCTCAAAAACAATTCTTTGGGCACGCCCCGAGATGAAAGTCACATTTCGTGCCGAGATCATGCCGGGCAGGCTGCGTGAAGAGCGAACGTTTCGCATCAAGACCGTACGGCCAAATGGACGCGTCGTGCTGCATGATTTTATCGGTGAACACCGCCAGGGTGCATTCGAGCCGATAAATTTCTTACGCGACAAGGCGAACCAGGGTCAAAACTCGTAAACCTTGCCAACCTCGAGAATTTCCAGGTTTTCGATCGCCAATGCGTTTATTTCAGAGATTGTTTGTTCCCGATATGCCGGTTTGATATTCGTAACCAAAATGCGGCAGCCTTTCGGCTCCAGTTTTTCCAATTCTTCGGATAGTGCAGACGGAGTCAGGTGAAACGACGTCGAAGCCAGTTCGCCAAGAGAACTTGGGAAAGCACATTCAACCAAAACCGCACTTATATTGTCCGTCCGTCCGACCTGCTCCCAAAATATATCCGTCGGCGCCGTATCGCCTGTAGTTGCGATCACAGAACGTCCATCATCTATCACGAACCCGCAGCTTGGAACGCGGTGATTAACCTCGATCGGGTGTACAGATAAATGTCGAACTTCGAATCTCCGGTTCGGTTCAAACTCAAAATATTCCATAACCGGGCCAAACTGGTTTTCGAGTTCAAAAAACCGCGGATAGATCTTCCAGTTAAAAACGTGGTCCTCAAGTACCTCTATTACGTCAGGCGAAGCGTGAATTCTGACCGGCTCTTTTAATATCGCAAAAAGATCGTCAATAAAAAGCGGCAGGCCCGCAATATGGTCAAGGTGAGCGTGACTGACCACTATATCGCGCAAATTCGTTCGATGTTCGGGCGTTGCCGCCATGCCGAGGCTGCCTGCGTCAAAAGCAACAACATCGTCAATGATCAGCGTTGTCAAATGCTGACGTTTTGACGGTGTCCCGTCTTGCTCGAAACTGCTTGGCAGAAGCTGAACTTTCACGATTCCTTGTTTGATAAGCGGCAGACGGTCAACGGGCGCATGTTTGGCCGCGCCCGCCGTCTATCGAATATGTCACGCCGGTAATCCAGCCGGCTTTTTCCGACGCGAGAAAAAGTATAAGGTCCGCGACCTCGTCGGCGGTTCCCGGCCGTCCCAATGGATGAGAGTTCTTTGCATTCGCAAGGAACTGTTCATAATTTTCATCGTTCATCCCGCCTCTCTTATGAAGATTTGTAACGACAACGCCCGGATTGACGGCGTTTACCCTTACACCCTTGGGTGCCAGTTCAAGGGCGGCACATCTTGTAAGTTGATCGGTGGCCGCTTTCGAAACGCAATATGCGAGAACATTTGGAAACGCTCTAATGCCCGTCACGCTTGAAACATTCACTACATTCCCTTTTACGGCGGCAAGGTGCGGCACACACCGGTTGGTCAAATAAAACATTGAACGAACATTTACGTTCATCATCTTGTCCCAATCCGCAAGTGTCGTGTCCTCGATACTGCCATTCTTGATAATGCCCGCAGCGTTTATAAGCACGTCTATTCGGCCGAATGTTTCAAAAGTCTCTGTCACAAGCCGATCAACATGTGAGGTTTCCGTCACATCGGCGAGATGCGGCTTAATAGCTCCCGCGGTGTCGCGAGCATGTTCCCGAACGTGGCCGAGTTCGGCCTGATTGCGGCCGATCGCTATCACGGTCGCGCCTTCAGCGGCGAGCTTTAATGCCGTCGCGCGGCCAATGCCGCTGCTTGCACCGGTGACCAGAGCTACTTTCTCTTTCATATCCATCAAATTAATTGCAGTGAACGCTGACTAGAATACCAATCAACTGCTTTCATTGACAAACTAATTTCGATCCGGCCTTTTGGAAAATAGCAAAAGGCAGCCCAAACAACGGCTGCCTTTCTAGGTTTTTAAAAATTTGGTACGGCCCGCTCCGTCAGGCCATTCATGATCACAGCTCGCTTGGCCGTGTCTTTGGAACAAGAAACTTTTCAAAAGCCGCTTTTGTTTCATCACGCTTCCGTGCTTGAAAATCAGCCACCCAGTTTGTAACATTCGAAACCATTTCGCGTGCGGCGTGGCGCTTTTCTTCCTTTGCACTGTTTGGTTGCTGAACTGCGGCGGCGGTCTCGCCTTTCTTGATCACTTTAATTTTTTGATTCTTCGTCATGACTATTATTGCGTAACCTCCTTGTTAGTTTGGATCGAAGGGATGCATTTGACCCTTCTGTTCTTACCCTTTTGCAATCACCGTGCCTGAGTGCTGACGATTGAACTTAGTGACTTTTGCCTTAGATTTCGTACTATTTTTCGAAGTTTCTGTGAAAGACTCGAAAATCGATCTCACGCGTTCAGAAGTAAATACGATCAATCTGCCCGATTGTTCCCAAAAAAATCAATCAATCTGCATCAATTCAATTTGGTATATTGCAATTCTGAAGCATTGCAACTACTTGCGAAATAGGGACTTTCCCTTTGCGGTAAGGTGAGATTCGAGGCGCTTCAAGGGAAATTCCTTAACTTATCGGGTCACGGTCGGCCAACTGGCCGGCCGCTGCATCCCAATAATGCATTAAGAAATATATTATGCTGCGGAATTTGGCAGGAAAGGGCCTTAACCGATTTGCGTTATCGTGTTCCGTTTTAGGACATACCCTTCCCGCTTATGAGTGCGGCCTGGCCCGGCTTCACCGGCAAGGTTTACAACATTACATACTCTGTATAGGTGCAGTTCCTTCCGCGACCATAGCAAAATACCCTAACTTCTGGTTTGGGTATCAGACTCTAAACTGCATTCGTGATCGTTCGGACGCCTGTCCGTTCACATTGACGGGCAAATCTGTGGTAATCTCTCCCGCGTAGTTGCACCAAGTCGAAATTCCCTACGCGAATCAAAAAACTATGCTTGCATCCTTACTAGTGCCGCTTGTCTTATTGTTCCAAATACCCGGAGTAACTCCGCCGGCCCCAACCGCGACTCCGCAAACACGCCCAACCGCGACTCCCGAGCAGAAGGAGGAACCTCCTGCTATTGCGAAAAAATCGATACGCGTGGGGCCGCGAACATTAAATTACACCGTCACGACCGGATATATGCCGATCAAGAATGCCGTTTCGGGTGATACCGAAGCAAGGATATTTTACATGGCGTACACGCTGAACGACCCGCCGCCCGGACGGCCCCTGATGTTCTCGTTCAACGGCGGGCCGGGTTCGGCGTCGGTTTGGCTCCATCTTGGAGCTCTCGGTCCACGTCGCGTAAAGATGCTTGACGACGGCCTGATGCCTCCGCCGCCATACGAACTTGTTGACAACGAACAAACCTGGCTTACCGAGACCGACCTGGTATTCATCGATCCGGTCGGGACCGGCTATTCGCGTGCGGCAAAGCCTGAGTTGGCAAGCAAGTTTTATGGGCTCAACGGCGACGTTGATTCTGTCGGCGAATTTATACGAATGTATCTCGGCCGAAACGAACGCTGGCCGTCGCCGCTCTTTCTCGTTGGTGAAAGTTATGGAACGACGCGTGCTTCCGCACTATCCAATCACCTTTTTGACCGCGGTATCGGCCTGAACGGTATCTTGCTCGTTTCGACCGTTATGAATTTTCAGACCATCCGCTTTGCTGACAACAATGATCTTCCGCTTGTCCTTATCCTGCCGTCCTATTCGGCGACGGCGTGGTATCACAAAAAGCTTTCGCCGCAATTGCAGTCGCGCCGAGTCGAGCAGATAGCCGAGGAAGCCCGAAAATTTGCCGCCGACGAGTATATGCCGGCAATGCTTAGGATCGACAGCCTTTCCGCGGCTGAACGATCGGCCCTCGCCGCGAAATACAGTTCTCTTACCGGCCTGAGTACCGAATTTATCGAAAAAAACAACTTTCGTATCGAACTGGATGAGTTTAACAAGGAACTTTTGCGGGGCGATCGGCGGACAACCGGCAGGCTAGACAGCCGTTTCAAGGGCATTGACCGCGACGCCGCCGGTGAAAGCCCGGATATGGACCCGAGCATGTCGGCCATACGGCCGCCTTACACGGCCGCTTTCAATTATTATGTCCGCGGCGAACTCGGCTTTAAGTCTGACAATGAATATTACATTCTGGGCGGCGGCATCTCATCGCCCTGGAACTGGAACGCGAACAATGTATATGCCGACACCAGCATTCCGCTCAAGAACGCGATGGCAAAGAATCCTTATATGAAAGTCTTCCTCGCTCAGGGTTATTACGACATGGCCACGCCTTTCTATGCCGCGGAATACACGGTCTCGGCGATGAATCTTGATCCGCAGCTTCGAAAGAACGTTTCTTTCGCTTATTACGAGTCCGGACACATGATGTACATTGAGAAGAATTCTCTCAAAAAGCTCAAGGACGACGCAACGGCATTTATTCAGACGTCGCTAAAGCGTTAGAACAAGACCTTGACGGATCTTGGCAGGTCAACACGCATCACTGATTCCTGCCCAAACTTTGCCGCATAGGCCGCGCGGATCTCTTCGATCTTTGCGCGGCTTTGTTTTGCCGTTGCCGACGGGTAAAGAAAGATCAAGATCTCGCTTTCTTCGCGGGCAATGTTTCCGCTAGATTCACGGAACTGCCCAACGGCTTTAACGACCGTGAAGCCGGACGGAAAAAGCGGCGTTACTATTTCAGCCAAAAACAGCGTCCACTCCTGGTCCGTAACCGTACCGGCACCCGGGATCGAACGCCCCATATAGAGCTCAGTACGAAAATACTTTGCGGCCTTAGCGGCCGGACGTGGTGCCGGAGCCTCGGCTTGGCCGAGCGATCTGACAGGAAAGCTGAACGAAATGAACAGAACGACGCACGTCGAGGCCAGGCTCAAACGTCGGATGAAATACAGTTCATTCATGTCCTTTTTTCCCCGATAGTAGATCGATAGCGTGCGGAAGCACCGGCCGGATCACCTCGAAACACTCACTAACCGCCTTTGGCGAACCTGGAAGATTGATGATCAGTATCTTACCGACGATGCCGCAAACGCCTCTCGACATCATTGCCAAAGGGGTTGCGGTTGCTGTTTCGCGGCGCATCGCTTCGGAAAGCCCCGGTACTTCCTTTTCAATTATTGCTTTTGTCGCCTCGGGCGTATTATCGCGGGGCGAAAGGCCTGTGCCGCCGGTCGTGATAATTAAGTTGACTTCCGGCCTGCCGCACAAATCTGTAAGAACTTCTTTTATTTCGTCGATATCGTCAGTGACAATAATTTTTTCATGTACCTCTGCGTTTAAAGATATCAGCAGGTCAAGCAGAATCATGCCCGAAACATCGTCGTCCTCGTGACGCGAGTCGCTAATGCTTACCACTACGGCATTTATCAGAGTTCCCGGCATCTATGATCAGCTTACGGTAGATTCGATCTTGTTCACGTCCCTCATCCTTTTACTATAAAATACACTTAGCAGCACGCCGAAGACCACAAGCAGCATTCCCGCAAACGACTCAGACGGCTGTGTCTCGCCAAACCAAAGCGACCCGACAAGCAGTGCGTATATCAATCCGGTGTAGCTTACGATCGCCACGCCGGCGACCGCCTCTTTCTGTAACGCTTTTGTCAAAAAGATCTGTCCAACTTGCGAAAGAACAGCAATAAGTAAAAGGTAAGCCCAATCCCATCCCTCAGGTGTTTTCCAATTGAAGAACAAACTGATCGTTCCGGCTATTGCTCCGACAAACTGAAAATGGAGAACGACGGTAAGCGGGTGCTCTGTTCCGCGCATCGAGCGTACAAGATTATATGCTACGCCGGAGCAAAATGCCGCGATGATCCCGGTCGCCAAATAAAATGGCGAAATGCGCGGATCGAACCTTTCGATCAGAAGCACGCCGGAGAAGGCGATCGCATAAAAGATCCACTGCGGCCCGCGAATACTCTCGCCCAACACAAAGATGGCGATCACGCTGGTAAAGATCGGCGCAAGATACTGGATCGTCATCGCGGAAGCGAGCGGTATGTTCTGAAGTGTCGTGAAAAATAGGAAAAGTGCCAACGTGCCAAAAAAGCCGCGAAGGAACAACATGGTCTTGTTCGATCCTTTCCAATCGGCATTGTCCCGATACAGCCCTGCCAAACAGAACGCCACGGCGATCGTACATCTAAAGAAAACGATCTCCATCGCGGGAATATGCGAAACTTTCTTGACAAAAATATTTGCGAGCGAGAATGCGAGCGTCGAAACAAACATCGCCCGTACGCCGTCAGTCAGAAATGAATTTTCGTTTCTCAAGCAGCGATGTTGTTTTTCTTTGAGCCTGTTGAGCAGCCGCAGTCGGCGTCACAGCCCGGCTGCCTGGAAAAGGCCTTACGCTTTCGAAATATCGATCTGCCCAAATATCCCGCGGCGGCCAGGATCAGCAAGATCGCAATTATCTCTTGAAGTTCCACTTTTCCCTCACTCAAATCCCAACAGCCGGCCGGCCTGATAGGTTATAAGCGAACCAACGTAAGCCAGGGCCGTCATATAACCTATCATAAAAAGAGGCCACCGCCATGAATTGGTCTCCCGCCGCACGATCGCGACAGTTGACATGCACTGCATTGCGAGAACAAAAAAGACCATTAGGCTAAGTGCTGTCAACGGCGTCCAAACAAGTGTGCCGTCCGGCCGTTTCGCATTTCTAACAGCCCCGATCAACGTCTCCGATTCTTCGTCCTCATCCTTTCCGACGTTGTAAATAATGCTGAGCGTTGAAACAAGTACCTCTCTAGCGGCAAAGCTCGCGATCAGAGCAACGCCAATTTTCCAATCAAAGCCGAGCGGCTGGATCACTGGCTCAATAGCGTGCCCAAGGCGGCCGGCATAGCTGTTTTGCAGCTGCATGGTTTCCGGAGTTACGTTGGCAGCGATCTCGGTTTCGCCAGTTCCGGCGAAAGCGTCTTCCGACCGCGGGAAATACATCAACGCCCACAGAACTATCGAGATCGCAAGGATCACGGTGCCGGCACGCTTCACAAATAGCCATGCCCTCGTGTACATGTTTTGAATTATCGTTCGCAGGTTTGGCAAGCGATAGGGCGGTAACTCCATTATGAATGGCGACGGCTCGGCCTTTAGGATCGTTCGTTTAAGTATGAACGCAACAACTATTGCGACCGTTATACCTAAAAGGTACATTGCAAGCATCAGCACCGCCCCGAGCGAAAGGACGCCAAATATGGTCTGGCCGGTAAAGAACGCTCCGATCATCAAGGTATAAACGGGAAGCCTCGCCGAACAACTCATCAGCGGGGCGATCATGATGGTCGCAAACCGGTCTCTCGTATTTTCGATCGTCCTCGTAGCCATGATCCCGGGAATCGCACAGGCAAAGCTGCTCATTAGCGGAAGAAACGCCTTTCCGTGAAGCCCGGCACGGCTCATCACCTTATCCAGCAGAAACGCGGCCCGGGCCATATATCCGGTATCTTCCAGGATCGATATGAATAGAAACAACAGCAGGATCTGAGGCAGGAAGATAAGCACGCCGCCCACGCCGGCAACTATGCCGTCCACAACCAGGTCGGCAAGTATTCCTTCGGGAATCTCATGCCGAATAGCGTCGCCAAGCCACCCAAAACCCTTTTCCAGCAGTTCCATCGGCAGCGATGCCCATGTGAAGATCGTTTGAAAAACTAAAAGTAGTATCGCGAACAAGACTACAATGCCAAAGAATCTGTGGGTCAATACCTTGTCGATCTTTTCCGAAACGCGGTGGGCATCGCGGTCGTTATGGACTACCGATTCCTGAACGACGTTCGAGATAAAATTGTAACGTGCAAAGATCCGGCCGTTTTCATCCTCCGTGCCATCCGTTTCAGTGTGGAAAGGAAATGACACGGGACGTTCAAGTACCGACGCAACCGCGTCTGCCAGTTCATTACCGCCGCGGCTTTTTGCCGCATTCATGACGACGACCGGCACGCCTAGCAGCTGTGACATCCGCTTTAGGTTGATCTGATGTTTCCGTTTTTCAAACAGATCGATCATTGTCAACGCAACTACGACCGGAATGCCGAATTCGAACAGCTGTGTGACCAGATATAAGTTCCGCTCAAGATTCGTTGCGTCAACAACCGCAACGATCACGTCAGGCCGGCGGACACCCGGCATCTCACCCTTAAGCACATCGCGGGCAATGGATTCATCGATCGAGGTTGTTTCGAGGCTATAAAGCCCGGGCAGATCAATGATCAGCCTATCCGACCCGTCAGGCCGCCACGAACCCGAACGCCATTCGACCGTGACGCCCGGATAGTTTGCAACCTTCTGCTTGAGCCCGGTAAGAAAATTGAAGAGTGTGGTTTTGCCTGCATTTGGATTTCCGGCAAGCGCGACGATCGTGACCGATGGTTCCGCGGACAATTCTGATTTTGTGGCGACCTGCATATGCCGGCGAGGCCTAAGCGATCACCTCTACAAGTTCAGCCTCGCTCTTGCGAAGCGCCATATTGTAACCAAGAAGCCTGACCTCGAACGGATCGCCAAAAGGCGCGGTCTTCACGACCCTAACGGTTACGCCAGGAACGACGCCCATTTCAAGAAGCCGGCGGCTTATCGCCCCGCCGCCCGAAACGCTCACGACCCGGACAGTGGTGCCGGGTTCGATCGCCGATAGTTTGATGCCGCTGCTTAAGTTGGCGGCCGGAGCGGCTCCCGGCAATATCGCTGTGGACATAGACAGACATATATTATGTTAATTGAAATCAAATTTCAATTTCAATTGGCTATTTTGCGAACGTGAGCTGAAGATAATCTTCAGACGGAAGGTCACTTGGCCGGTGCGATCACTTTATCCGAGATCAGATCAGCCTGATACTTACCGATCGCAAAGCGAAGCGGCACGCGCCTGAAATCGTTCGACAGCCAGATCTTCAGGTTTAACGAATCTAGTTGCGGGTTTTGCGTCGTTATCGTCACCATCTGTGCGGAGACCTTTGCGTCCTGCATGCTTATCGTTTCGGCGCCGGACGGGCGGAGAGTGAAAATATATGGCCTGTTCTCCCAAAAAACAGCGACTCGCGTGTCATTGATCGGGTTAGAAGCGTCCTTGCTGGGTTTGAGATTGAATGAGCGGATCGCGTAAACCAAACTGAGGATACTATGCGTCCCAACAGGTGATTCCACCTGGCCGCCCTTGTGGCTAATAAGGCTCGACCGCTCGTCAAAGGTAATATTTTGATTCAGAGCCGCCAAGCTGCCGTTGAGAGCAATGTCCAAACGACGGGGCCCGAGAGTTTCAGGATTTACAAAGGCACGGATGCTGTCGCCTTTTGAAAAAAGGCCTCCTGCGTTCGCGGCGTCGGTTACGGTTGCGATAAGCAAGAGATTGTCTGTTTCTTGAAATAGTTTTCTTTCCGCCGCTTGAAGCCTGAAAGCGGCAACGGGCTGTCCTGCGATGGAGAGGCGATAATCGAGTGTTTCACCGAGTACAAAAGACAAGTCGGCGGGAAGCGGCTGGTTGTCAATGTACTTTGCCGGCGTAGGCGTCGGGAGCGGAGTCGGCCTTGGCGTACTGAGCGGTGTCGGGGTCGGCGAAGCCTCAGGCTGCGGCTCAAGGTTTTGGACGCTTGCAAGTTTTGCCCGAAATTCGCCTTTGGCGGTCCTGAACCTGATCGCTACCGGAACTTTGGTTTCATCAGTACTTAAATTTATCCGCAGGTCTCGAATCCCGGTTTCAGCAAAAAATTCGCTTTGTACGCTTACCGTATTCGTGTCAAATTCTCCGGCGTCAGTCTTTATCCGTTCGTTACCCGTGATTTGAAAGGTTATTGGATAAACGCGGTCATTTTCGAAGATCGTGAATGACCCCGCTCCTTCGGCCTGGCGGATGCGATAGACCATCGTGACCAGGTCGTAATTCACCGTCGGATTGCTCAAATTGTTCTGGATGGTTTCCTTTGGCAGGCCGCCAATGTTTTGGGTACGGGTGAGGTGAAGCGGCAATCCGGTATCAGGCGACGCAAAAATTGTGCGGGCCTCATCCACCAGATAAAAAGCGGCACTCACGAAATCGAGCGTTTTCACCCGGGCCCGAAGCTCGACCGCTTCCGCTTCGCCGATCTTTCCACGGGAAACAGTATAGAATTCCGCAAATGCTACATTTGAAAACTTCTCAAAGCCAACGGTATAGGTAAGCTTTTCGCCGACATGGAACGAAACGGCACTTTCCTGCCCGGCCATAAATGGCGATGCAGCGGCATCGGCCATAAATATGAGGACGAGCAATGGCAATGCTCGAAAGATGTTATGAAGCATCCCAAACGCGGGCGTATTCGAAATTTCCGGCATAGGACCCATAGGTGAGTTACTGGACTTCCCTTATTTCGTTCAAAATTCTTTCCGCAGCCTGACGCCTGTCTGCTGCGGCGATGATCGGGCGGCCTACAACTATATGATCCGCGCCCTTTGAAATGGCCGCTCCCGGAGACATTACACGCGTCTGATCGTCTTTTGTTGCATTTTCAGGCCGAATGCCCGGCGTTACGATCAAAAAATCAGAGTTCTTGATCTCATTCCGGATAAAGCCGATCTCATTTGCCGAGGCAACAACGCCGTCAAGCCCTGAAGCAGATGTCAATTTTGCCAACAGCGTCACCCGGTCCTCAACACTTGACTGAATTCCCTGTTCCCGTAATGTAATGACGCTGCTGCTTGTGAGAACAGTTACACCGATGATAAGCGGACGATTCCTGCTGCTTGCTTCGCAGAACTCCGACACCTCGGCGGCTGTGCGTTTCATCATCTCGCTCCCGCCTCCAGCGTGTACGTTAAACATCCAAACCCCCAACCGCGCGGCCTCAATGCCGGCCTTTGCAACGGTATTCGGAATATCGTGAAACTTCAGGTCAAGAAATATACGACTCCCTCGATCTACAAGTTCCTCGACAAACTTTGGGCCGCCATGTGTGAACATCTGCATTCCGATCTTGAATGCGACACCGAGTCCGTCGAGTTGGTCAACAACGGACCTGGCCTTTTCAACCGAATCGATATCCAACGCAACGATCAAACGCTCGTTAATTGATACGGTACTGTTCATTTCTGTCTGCGGTGCGGTCATTCAGCGGCAACAAGATTCCGGCGGGTGTATTACTGATATTGAAGCGATACTTAAACGGCGCGGCCTTAAAGGTCAGTCCATATCGAGCGGATTGCGAAACGGCTTATCTCTATCTACATCCGCATTTTTCATTGCTTCCTGAAATTTCTCATCCAGTAGGCGGCCCCGGTCTTTTTGGGACGACATTTCCTGTGAGAATAGTGCATCCCTCAATTCCTTTTGCTTGCCTAACTCACCTTTGAGTTCATCAAACGACCCGAGGACCTTCTTTTTCTCAGCATGTGCGATTATTGCTCCCGTTTGACCGTCAACGGTCATTGTTGATTCGCAGCACGGGCAAATTATGGTAAACCGTTCCATACCTGAAAATTATACAACAGTCCCCTATCAATTTTCGAGAATTTGCTATGAGATCAATATTTAGGCCGTTCGGTCTTTGCAATGATCCGCCTAATGCGAATTTATCGGCGTTAAGACTTTGTAGTTCGGCAATGGCTCAACATTTCACATTTCATCCATCGGCTTATATCCGACGGATCAAAATGACCTAGTTTCCCGTCGGGGCATTCGGCTTCCTCTCCGCCGGTTTTGGTTCAGGTGTTTGGATCCCGGCGGCCTTCAGAATGGCCGACGCTGCGGCGGTTGACAATGACGGGACCAAGTCGCCCGGGACGTCAAATGTTTTCCCGTCACGCGTATAAACATGCAGGATCTTCTTTTCGCCTTCGGTTATCTTTTCTGCTTTTAAGAGAATGGGATGCGAGAGAAAGATTCTCCGCTCGACAAGAATGTCAGTAAGTGCAACCGCGAACTGAGAATTCTCTGGGGCCGGCCGCGTTGACTGTTTCAAGATCGCTTCTACATCCAGTTTCGGAGCGTTCGGGTCGGCGCCCGCCTTGCGAATCGCGTCCAGCCTTTTATTTCTCGCTTTTTCAAGCGGATTCTCAATGGTGGTATTTGACTGGGCCGCCGCGGTATTGTCCTGGTTGGGAGATGTCTGAGAATTCACCGGCCTCGTTTGGTTTGCTGGACCGGAGATTTCTGTTTTTGAAGTATTCCCCGACTGGGCCGGCGGATCCTGCGAACCGCAGCCCGCAACTAAAAGTACTGAAAGAAAGAGGGTCGTTCCGTAATTCATTTGTATCTCGATAGTTTCCCGGTTAGCCGGTCCTTAACGGCCGGCCACTCATCATCGAGAATACTAAAATAGACCGTGTCCCGTAAACGTCCGGCTTCAGTGATCATATGCCTTCTCAATATGCCCTCTTCAACAGCTCCGATGCGGAGTATTGCATTGCGTGACCGAATATTGGCCGCATCGGTTTTGAATTCCACGCGAACACATTGCCAGACCTCGAATGCGTGAGCAAGCATGAGCAATTTCGCCTCCGTATTAACAGCCGTTCGCTGCCACTCAGGAGCAACCCAGGTCCAGCCGATCTCAACTTTCCGGTTTGCCGTATCGATATTTCCGAACCGCGTCGAACCGACAATTTTATTGGAACCTATCAGCCGGGTCACAAATGGGAGAGATTTCCCTGCAAGATTATCGTCCAATGCATCCCGAACATACGCCTTCATCTGATCACCGTTTCCGATCTGATTTACGGTAAACTTCCAAACGGTTGGGTCGATACCGACCTCAGTTAGGCCTTCCAGATGTGCGATCGACATTGGTTCAAGATAAATTTTATTCCCGACAAGCGAGACTGTTTCTGGTTTCATTTTAAATCTGAATGGGCCGTCGGTTACCGGCCCATTACTGCTGCTAAACAATCCGCGTTAAACGTCGTAATACATTGAAAACTCAAGCGGATGCGGCCGCAGCCTGAGAGGCGTGATCTCTTTTTCGCGTTTATGCGTGATCCAGCGTTCGATCATAGACGTTGTAAAAACGTCACCCTTAAGCAGGAACTCGTGATCATTCTCGAGGGCCGTCAAGGCTTCATCAAGGCTTCCTGGAAGTGAAGGAACATTCGCCAGTTCTTCAGGCGGAAGATCATAGATATCCTTATCCAGCGGTTCTCCCGGATCGATCCGGTTCTGTACACCGTCGAGCCCGGCCATCAATAACGCCGCAAACGTAATATACGGATTACAGCTTGGATCGGGTGGCCGGAATTCAAGCCTCTTTGCCTTTGGTGAAGGCGAAAACATAGGTATCCGGACGGCTGCAGACCTGTTTCGCGCCGAATAAGCGAGATTCACCGGAGCCTCAAACCCCGGAACAAGCCGCTTGTAGCTGTTTGTCGTAGGCGCCGCAAACGCAACGAGCGCCGGTGCGTGTTTCAACAGCCCGCCGATATAGAATTTCGCCATTTCGGAAAGCCCCGCATACTCTTCACCGGCAAAAAGCGGATTGCCGTCTTTCCAAAGCGACTGATGGCAATGCATTCCCGATCCGTTGTCGCCGAAAAGTGGTTTAGGCATAAATGTGGCCGTCCGCCCGTGCATTACCGCCGTGTTCTTGACGATGTTCTTGAAAAGCATCACATTGTCGGCCGTATGCAGGAGATTAGAGAATCGGAAATCGATCTCGCACTGCCCGGCAGTCGAAACCTCGTGGTGATGGCACTCAACATCAATTCCTACATCGGCCAGCACCAAAGAGATCGCGTTACGAAGATCGATAAGTGTATCGGTTGGCCCGACAGGCACATAGCCTTCTTTCGGACGAATGTGATAGCCCAAATTGGGGTTCTCATCACTCCCCTTTCGGCCTGTATTCCAATGTCCCTCTTCTGAATCGATCGTGAATCCGGCGGAGTTCTGCCCATTGTGAAATCGTGCGCTGTCGAAAATAAAGAATTCCGCCTCCGGGCCGACATTGATCGTGTCCGCAATACCGGTAAATCGCAGATAGCTTTCCGCCCTCACCGCAACTGATCGGGGGTCGAGACCGTAGCCTTCCTTTGTGATCGGTTCGACGACGTTAGCGATAAGGCAAATAGTCGTTTCTTCTGCAAACGGATCGATCCAAACCCGTGAAGGATCCGGGATAAGAAGCATGTCCGACTCATTGATCGCAGCCCACCCGCGCAGGCTGGACGCGTCAAAGCCAAAACCATCCTCAAATGTGCTTTCCGTAAGGTTGTGTATCGGATAAGTAAGATGATGCCAAGCTCCGGGCAGGTCCGTGAACCTGATCGAAACGAATTTTGCCTCATGCTCCATGGCATAAGAAATTATTGATTTAGCGTTCATTATTAATTTTACAGGGAACTTTCTTATAGTAATTTGGACGTTTCGGCCTTTAAAAAAGATCAAGCCGACTGAATTGCAAATCCCAACATTCTTGGCCTTGAGTTTACCGGCCAGCTGCTTAAAGACAACGGATCGATTGCAATGGCCGTGCCTGAAATTTCAATAGTGCCAATTGTTCCTTATTTTGCAAAGGTTTACAAGGAATGTTAGACAGGCAGCTAAAAGATTCACTGATCACATATACTACAATTTTGTAGGCTTCGTTATACATCCCTACATTTTTGTATGTTGCCTCACTTGACCACTTCACACAAATACCAAAAGGCCCGAGCGGCGAAGCACGGGCCTTTTGGTATTTTTGCTGCCGGCTATTCCATGCTTATATCGAGCCGGTCACGTGAAGCAAATGCTACCGATTGTCCGTCAGGGCCAAGCAGCGTCACCTTTTTCAAACTCTTGGATTCAGCAAACGACCGCAGCTTTGAAAGGTAGTCTTTCTTCTCCTGTTCCGACAGCGAGGCAAAAGAAGGCTCGACTACCGCATAGAGTGTTTCTTTGGTCGAACGCGCATTTCGCACATATTTCTTAAGGTCCTGATCGTCTATCTTCACAGGAGCCGCGGACGTTGCAGTATTCTCATTCCCCGGAGCAAACTTTTCCGCCCAAATATATACACCGGCACTCAATAGGATGCAGGCGACGCATACAGCCAATAGCCATTTATTTACGGCAAAAATATCGAATCTCGGCTCATCGGGCCTGGATTCGGCCTTCATTACGATCCGTGTCGTCGGTTCGTTGTTTACGACCGGGCCTGATGCCTCTTCTGCGTCAGCCTGGCCATCTTGGTCATCGTGTGCAAACGGGTCAAACGTCAGCACTTGCGCGAGTGTCAAGGTTTTCCCTGCCACGTCGGAAACTATGTCGTCATGGTCCGGCCCATATTTTTCTTCTACAAAACTTGCACCGAGTTCCGACCTTTCCCTTGAGATAAGTTCAACGTAGAGGTTTCCGATGGCAAGGTTGCACCGGATCGCGGCCGCAACGACCTCTGGCACATAAAACAACTCAGCACATTCTTCTTTGTAAGCGCGTACGCGGCTGAAGAAATCCGATTTGAGAAGTTCACTGAAAAAATGTGCTTCGGCCACTTCGGCCGCAAATTCCCCTAACCTCGTTACAGTAAGCTCAACTTCAGCTCCGTCTTCATCGGTAGAAAATAGGGCAATGCTTGACCACTCGGCATAGAGGCGATTGATATGCTTTAGCATTTCCGCCTCTTCGAAAAGGAACTGCCGCCGTCCTTCACCGCTGTCGCGCGTGAATAACCGCGTCATTACATAATCAAATTTGCCTCTCGCATCTTCGGAATAAGAAGAATTGCGATAAAAGCGTGCAAGCGCGATCAATGCCTGCGAGCTAAGAACAGGGCGTGAATCTTCACAATATCGACGCAGGTTTGCGACTGAAATATTTTTATCGCGCTCATAGAGTGCTAAATTCCACGTCTCTGTTTCATTTCGAAGTTCGAATTCCGATTCTGTATGTTCTTTCGTTCCCAGCTCCCCGGCAACCTGAAGAAATTGGTGCAGGGCCTTTTTGACAGCGAGGTCGTCGAAAATCATCGGAACTACTTTAAGATGCTCACGCTCGACCGCCGACAGCACATGTTCGACCATCTGAAGACTGGCAACTTCATTCATGGCCAGTTTGCGGAAAAACTCAGAATCGTCAGTTTGTGTTCCGACAGGATTTCCGGTTTCAGAACTTGGGCCCGAGGGAGACTCAGGTCCGGCGGTCTCGTTCGTTTCCCCGTTCATTCTGGCAGCAGTTTGGGACGGAAGCGGATCAACTGCTGCTCCCGCGTTGCTTCCGCGCTGCCCTAAAACGGTGTCCTCGAGAAGGTTCTCGTTCTTAAGCTCATCTATTAGATCTTCAAAAACGCTCATTGTTCTATGGGTGTAAAGATGCGGGTCAATTTTCGCGTTACGCGGACGGCCTAAAACTCTTCTGCTCCAGGCAAAACTCGCTGTACGCCTTCGTTCGTCAATTCAAAACGATATGTGATGCCACCGGCCGTTCGATATGCTCCGATACTAAAGCCCTCACGCAGCTCGGCCTCGGATGGGTTAAGCGGAGACATCTCAAACCTAAAATTATTTCGATACATTCGGATGCCCACAGTTTCACCCAATCCATTGCTGTTAAGCGTGTTCAGTTCGTCTAACCGTGCAAATCTTTGGTTTTGCGAAAAGAACATTGCCTGGCTTGAGCTCATCACTTTCATTGTGGCATGAACGCTGCGGTTTTCAGCCGCGATTATTCCCCGCTGATATGCGGGTATCGCCAAAGCGGCGACCACGCCAATAATTACAACGACGATCAAAAGTTCGATAAGTGAAAATCCTTTTTCATTAGGCTGATTCATAAAAACACCTCGCAGCAAGAAGAAATTGTATGGGAGTGACACTTTATGACACCATTTTTTGGCATTTGCGGCCCGAAATTTTGCCGTATTTCACCTTGAAACCGGAAATTAAAGAGTTGTCACGATGGGTGAGGTTCCATAAATGAACTCCGATAGCATCAAAAGCAATTTATATGCCAAATCGAATCGCAAACAACCGCCTTTTGAAGGCGTTCGAAAATACTTCCAATGCGGAAACGAAAATGTGCCGGCTGCGAAATCCCTGGGCACAACCTGACAATGTAATGTTTCACAATTTATTGACGGTCACGATCAAAGCCGTTGGAACACAAAAAAACCTCTGACAATTCGGATTATTCAGCCGCTTGGTGTTGATTCGCGGCCACCCTTATAACCCCGCGCAAAACGAATGCATTGCTCAAAAAAATTGGCGGTTGTTCGCCGTTTCGAATTTTGGTAAACTTAGCGTTTTTGCTGGTTTATTAATTGTTCGACCTTCAGGGACGGAGAGTAGAATATTGAGTTCAGTAATTGAGCAAACAGCCGAAATATACGGTATAGCAAACTGGGGGGCCGGATATTTTGGCGTCAACAAGAAAGGCAACCTCGTTGTAATTTCTCCTGAAAACGAGAATTTGACCGCTGACGTAAAAGAGATAATTGATGATCTCAATAAGCGTGGCGTCACTACGCCCGTGCTGCTTCGCTTCCCGCAGCTTTTGTTTGGCCAGATCCGAAAGCTGCAAACGGCTTTCAGAAAATCCATCAAAGAATTTGAATATCAGGGCGGACATCTCTGTGTTTACCCGATGAAGGTGAATCAAAACCGGGCTGTAATAGAGGAATATCTTCGCGAAGGCTCACGTTACAATTTTGGGCTTGAGGCTGGTTCGAAGGCCGAACTATACGCCGCTCTCGGACTTGATCAGGCAAAGGACAGCCTTTTGGTCTTGAATGGGTTTAAGGACCGTGATTTTGTAAAACTCGCGTTTGCCGGTGCCGCCGCCGGCAAGAATGTCGTCATCGTTATTGAAAAATTAAGTGAACTGGAACATACATTCAGTGTTCTGGCCGAATTTATCGAAGAGAACCCAAACGTTAAATTGCCGATGCTCGGCGTAAGGGTCAAGCTCTATTCCAAGGGTTCCGGCAAATGGGAAAAATCGGGCGGAGAGGCCGCAAAATTTGGCCTCACGACGACCGAGATCCTGGATGTTGTACGTCAGCTAGTCGAAGCCGGCCGCAGTGAAATGCTGAAGCTATTGCATTTTCACATCGGTTCTCAACTGACTGATATCAAACGCATCAAGAACGCAATGAAGGAAGCCGCCCGTACTTATGCCAAGATCAGGCAAATGGGCATTCCGATCGAATATCTTGATGTTGGCGGAGGAATGGCGGTCGATTACGACGGGTCTCGCACTTCATTTGAATCATCGGCAAATTATAACGCCCGTGAATTTGCGAACGATGTGATCTATGTGATCAAAACTGTTTGCGACGATGAGAATGTGCCGCACCCGACGATCATTCAGGAATCAGGGCGCTATCTTTCCGCCTATCACGCAATTCTTGTCACTAATGTTCAGGACGAGATCGAAACAGTCGTCGAGGACCTGACGCCGCTGGAGGTCGAAAGGGACGACCCGCCGGTGATCCGTGAACTTTACGACCTTCGAGAAACGATAAACGCAAAGAATTATCGCGAGTATTATCATGACGCTCTTGAACATCGTGAAGAGCTTTTCACCATGTTCAACCTTGGGTTAATAACCTTGGAAGATAAAGGTAAGGGCGAGGTCCTCTTTTGGGATGTTTGTGAAAAAGCCGATCAGTATGCTCAGCAGCGAAAGTATGTCTCTGAAGAATTTGACGATCTTCGCCAGCTAATGTGTGCTAAATACCTGGCAAATTTCTCGGTTTTTCGTTCGATGCCGGACAATTGGGCACTGGAACAGCTTTTCCCGATAATTCCCATACATAAACTCAACAAAAAGCCGACGGAATATGCTACGCTTTGTGATATTACTTGTGATTCGGACGGGATCGTAGATAAATTTGTCGATCTTCACGATGTGAAGCCGGTTCTGGAACTTCACAAATTGGTAAAGGGCGAGCCCTATTACCTCGCCATGATGCTGGTCGGGGCTTACCAGGAAGTGATGGGAAACAATCACAATCTTTTCGGCGTACCTCACGAGGCGCATATCTTCATCGGTGACGATGGGCACATAATTAAAAAGGTTATTTACGGGGCGACGCTTGCGGATTCCTTGATGGCGGTGCGTTTTGATGCGGTGCAGCTGCACGATCAATTTCGACGTAACGTACTTCAAAGGATCAAAGATGGCCAGCTTCAGACCAAGGAAGGCAATCAACTGATCGAGTTTTACGAAAACGAGGCAGAAAGCTATACATACCTTGCCCCGAACGGTAAATGAGAATCCCGGCCCGGACCAGGCTCCGGCAAAGTATCTCAAGTTCATAAAATTGGAGAATCTATAATGGTGGCTCAAAAGAAATCAAAGTCTGCAAAATTTTTAACGGTTCCGACCCGGCCGGTACCGATAGACCGTGACCGCTCGGTCGCAGGTTTGCTGGAAAAAATGGAAGGAGCAGGCTTTGGCGCCAAACAGCTGGCAGAGGCCCATCGCATCTGGCTCGATATGCTGGATGATAACTCGACCATATACGTTTGCGGTTCGGGCAATCTTATACCTTCCGGAATGCGGCGGCTGCTGTCATACGTCATAAAGAACAGATTTGTTGATGTACTCGTAATGTCGGGCTCGGTACTTTATCAGGATATTCATGAAACGCTTGGCCGCAATCATTTTCAGGGCCACCCAAGCATGACCGACGAGGAGCTTGATGCTGCGGACATTGTTCGCGTGGGCGACACGCTCGCCAACAGCGAGGAATATCAGGAGGCCGACGAATGGATCGGCAGCGTGATCAACCAGCTTGACCTTTCGCGGCCATATTCCGTGCGCGAATATCTGCATCTGCTTGGCCGTGAATTGGCAGAGATCGCTCATGAAGATGGAGTAATGACCTCGGCATATAAAGCACGCATACCCATTTTTTGTCCTGACCTGGTCGGTTCAGAAATGGCGATCGGACTCGCTCGCGCCCGGTTTGAAAAGAAGTCACAGGTCCTGTTCGATATGACCCAGGACACAATGGACATGATGCAGATCGCCCAAAAGACTCGGAACTCGGGCATCATTACGCTTGGCCGTACGTCAAGCCAGGCAATGCTTAATTTGACCGAGCTGTCGTCCTACATTACGCGAACGACATCGCGCGGCCATAAATATGCGATCTCGATAACGACAGATTCGGTCCCTCTCGGAATGCGGACGCCTTCCTATGGCGGTATCCACACAGAAATGTTCGGCCGACTGGGCCGCGGGGCAACGACCGCCTACGTGCCGGCCGATCCGTCGATCGCGCTTCCGATGATCATTACTGCCCTTTCACAGACCGCCGCTAAATTTATGAAAGGACGGAAACGACCGACCTTCAGCTTTGCCGGCAAGGACATGACGATCGACGTTCCGTGATCGCGGAACTAGTTTGAATGGTCCCGGATCTCGATCGAAGTTCGCTTGGAATCCGGGACTTCGGCTTTTAAACTGGATATATGAGTGAAAGTGCTGAGTTGCCAATGAATTTTGGCGGTATCGACGAACCGGAATTCTCAACCTTTGAAAATGCCAGGGTCGTCATTCTTCCCGTTTCTTACGAAGGGACCGTTTCATACGGAACCGGTACAGGTGCCGGAGCAATGGCGATAGTTGACGCATCGCGCAATATGGAGCTTTACGAAGAAGAGACGGACGCCGAGGTTTACAAGATCGGCATTCATACTCAAAAAGAATTCCTGCCGCGTGCAACGCCCGAGGCGATGATGGATGCACTATACGAACATTCAACGGAACTAGTCCGGTCGGGCAAGTTCGTTTGCATGCTCGGCGGCGAACATTCAATTTCGGCCCCTGTCATCAAAGCTCATGCTGAAAATTATCATGACTTGAGCGTTTTGCAGATCGATGCTCACGCTGATCTTCGCGACTCCTATGACGGCACACCGCATTCACATGCGTCAATAATGGCCCGGGTGGTAAAAGATCTCAGAATACCGTCGGTCCAAGTTGGAATACGCTCGATCTCCGCCGATGAGGCGAGGGCGATCGACTCCGGCCTGCCGACAAAAATATTTTGGGCAAGGGACATTGTCGGCCATACGAATTGGATAGATGAGGCGATAAGCTCACTCACCGAAAACGTTTATCTTACGATCGATATCGACGGCCTCGATCCGAGCATCGTTCCAACGACCGGCACCCCGGAACCGGGCGGTCTCGGCTGGTATGAAACATTGACGTTGATTCGAAAACTTGCTGAGAAGAAACGAATCGTCGGTATGGACCTTGTAGAATATTCGTATTTTGAAAATTATGACTCGCCCGCATTTTTGTGCGCGAAACTTGTTTATAAATCGCTCGCATATATTTTCCGAGACGAGACCCAAAAAATTACAGCGAGTTAAACATCACATGAGCTTGCCGTTTTCGCATTGAGCGTGGAGGCGGGACCAAAACCTTTGAACTCGAAATGCGTGATTGGATCGACCATACTCTCATGGCCGGATCAAATCCGAAATTTCATATTAAGTAAGTTTTATGGCAATTAAGGCCGACGATTTTGCCCGTACCACAGTTCATTTTATTCGGCGGACTGACATCTCGAACAATAGCCGGTTGACCGGAGGCATTGCGGAAGTCTGCCCGCAGACACGTGCTGAATTGTTACCTGGAAATTACCTCATATTTCAATTTCGATTATTCAGCTCTCGATTTGTACGAATAACCTGTAGTCAACAAAGCTGAGAACGATTAATTAAAAACTGAAAACGCCGACAGGCAAACGAGGCCGTTCAAAGCTGTTTATACGAACGCCGGGTGTTGCCCCAAGGCAGAACCGACGGACTTCCAGTTAGGGATATTGGCCCTTTACACGAACCAATGCCGCATTAACCAACGCATCCCGCCATAGCACGTCACTCTTAAATGCCTGCTATCCAAGTTTTTGAACTAAACAACTCGAGCTTTCGTATATAGCCTGACTCTTTGAAATACCGGGCCCATCAAGTAAAATTTTCTTTTATAGGACCCGAGGAGAAAGTGGGATGTATAGCAATAAAATAACCGTTTTAGTATTACTTTGTGCCGGCCTTCTTTCAACAAGCTGCAAGACCGGATTGTTTGGGGGCGACGTTCCTGCCGCACCAACGGAACCAGCCGCTCCGTCGGCCCCTGTTGTGGTCGAAGGAATGCGAACGTCGTATGCTGACGTTGTCGAAAAAACCTCTCCCGCTGTTGTAAGGATCGAGGCAGAGGGCCGTGCAAAACAGCAGGCGGCTGAACAGTCGCCGTTTGGCGACGATTTTTTTAAGCGATTTCAAGGCCCGCAACAGCGGCCGCAGCTTCAGAGAGGCCTTGGGTCAGGCGTTGTCGTGAGCGCCGACGGCACTATTTTGACAAACGCTCATGTGATCGATGGTGCCGACAAGATCACGGTACTAATGGCCGACAACAAATCGTTTCCCGCAAAATTAGTGGGCACCGACAAGGCGAGCGATCTGGCGGTCTTAAAGATCGAGGCCCAAAATATGCCGTATTTAACGCTCGGAAATTCTGATACGGTCCGCGTTGGCGATATTGTCCTCGCGATCGGTAATCCGCTTGGAATAGGCCAGACCGTCACGTCTGGAATTATTTCGGCAAAAGGCCGAAGGACCGGACTAAGCGACGGACAGAGTTTTGAAGATTTTCTTCAGACCGATGCTCCTATCAATCGGGGAAACTCGGGCGGAGCTCTCGTCAATCTGAACGGCGAATTGATCGGCATCAATTCGCAGATATTATCGCCTCCGGGGTCGGGCGGCGGCAACATTGGCATTGGATTTTCGATCCCGTCCAATATGGCCAAGTCCGTAATGGAGCAGTTGTTAAAGAACGGACGCGTGCGCCGGGGCATGATAGGCGTGAATATCCAGAACATCACCGACGATACTGCCAAGGCACTTGACCTAAAGGACACATCCGGTGTTCTCGTCAGCAATGTAAAAGCCGGAAGCTCAGGCGAAAAGGCCGGACTCAAACGCGGCGATATCATTACCGCGATCAACGGTGAGAAAATAGAAGACAGCAATGTTTTGAGGAACAAGATCGCCGGAACAATGCCGGGCACCGAGATCAAATTGACCATCACACGTGACGGCGCCGTACAGGAGTTGACCGCGACGCTTGATGAACTCGATCCGGACAACAACCCGGCCGGTACGTCGCCGCGAGGTCAAAACGAACCGTCGGGCGCGGAAGAAAGCGGCAAGCTTGGGCTGAGCCTTCAGCCTTTAACATCAGAATCCGCAAAGCAGCTGAATGTCCCTACGGGCACCGAAGGCCTGGTCGTGACCGACGTTGATCCGTCAGGTGCCGCCGCCGAGGCCGGAATCGCTCGCGGCGATATAATAATGGAGATCAACCGTCAACCGGTTAAGACTGTGGATGCGGTTCAGTCAGCACTTAACGCAGCCGGCGATAAGCCTATCCTTTTATTGGTATCGAGGGGCGGACAAGTCGTGTTCTTAACCGTCCGACCCGGCTGATCTGCGACGCAGTGAAACCGAATGACGCACCCGATAATAATAAAAAGGGCGTAATAGACATTTGTAATGCTATTTTTTAGTGTACTAATCAAAACTTGCTCTGACAGTTGAGTTGTTTTCGATAGTGGTGGGTGTACGATTTGTCGGATCGTGCGACCACCATTTTTCGTTATCGAGTTACTTTTCTTTTGCCAGGTGTTTTGACTCGGCAAAGGTTTCCATCGGAGTTTTGCCGTAACAGAATTTTCCTGAATGCGGACGCTCCTCGTTGTAATGGCGGACCCACTCGTCTGCGTCCTGCTGGAGCTGTTCCAGATTTTGATACAGCTTCTTACGAAAGGCAATCTGGTAGAACTCGTTGAGGATGGTTTTGTGAAATCGTTCGCAGATTCCGTTTGTCTGCGGCGACCTTGCTTTTGTCTTTGTGTGATCGATATCCTCGATCGACAGATACAGCTGGTACTCGTGATGTTCGCGGTTTCCGCAGTATTCCGATCCTCGGTCGGTGAGCACTCTAAGAAGGCGGACATCTTCCGCTTCGAAGAACGGCACCACCTTGTCATTCAGAAGATCGGCGGCGACAAGGGCGTTCTTTCTGTCATACAGTTTTACATGGGCCACGCGCGAATACGTGTCGATAAAGGTCTGCTGGTAGATGCGGCCCACGCCCTTCATGTTCCCGACATAAAACGTGTCCTGCGATCCCAAATAACCGGGGTGTTCGGTCTCGATCTCGCCATGAGCTTCCTTTTCCTGTTTGGCCCTCTCAAGTGCAACCACCTGGGCCTCGGTCAATATCAGCCCGTCCTGTGCAACTTTGGCTTCCAATGCTTTCAGACGCTTCTTGAAGCTCTCCAGGTCGTGCCGCAGCCACACGCATCGAACTCCGCCGGGCGAGATGAATTGTCCGCTCTTTCGCAGTTCGTTCGACACCCGCACCTGCCCGTAGGCCGGCTGCTCAATGGCCATCGCCACCACAGCTTCCTCGATCTCCGGCGAAACACGGTTCTTCAATATCGCCTTCCGCCTCGAGATCTCCTGCAACGCAAGCTCTCCACCAGTCTCGTACAACTCCTTAAACCTGTAGAAACTGTCCCGCGAATAGCCCATAACCTTGCACGCCTTGGAAACATTTCCCAACGTCTCTGCCAGGTTCAGAACCCCTAATCTCTTCTTGATTATTTTCTGCTGTGTGTTCATCGCTAACATTCTCCTTTCGCTTTGGCCTTTGAAACAGATTGGAGCATGCTCCAATCTGTTTCAAGCAAGAATGTCAGATTATATTTTGCCTAGTACAATTAAGCTGGCCGCCAAGGCTACTTGAGGTTGAAGTTGAAGTCAAAGGCTGCGCTCAGGAAAACGCGTTTTCCGCACCATGAAGGATTTCCTGCCGCAGGTAAGCATTCAGCCTTTGTGAGGTCACTATCGGAATAAGTCAGTTCGTATGTCATGTTCTTGTGCCGATAGCCCAGCCCCGCTTTCCAGGTCGTATGATTTGGGAAATCAAATTCTTGAAAGCTTCCTACGAGCTGGCGTCCCACT
>Ga0138256_10000555_pt1 | contig 40978 bp, 40 predicted proteins | sample KNB2016incub_MG_FD_105486 | JGI IMG/M metagenome (GOLD analysis project Ga0138256, IMG submission 105486) | Active sludge microbial communities from wastewater in Klosterneuburg, Austria - KNB2014incub_MG | ecosystem: Engineered > WWTP > Activated sludge > Unclassified | place: Austria... | reverse complement strand
GGTCAGATTCACCGTACCGCCGAATTCGTGGAAAATGCCGCCGCCTTGACTGGAACTTGCCGAATTGCCCGAGACGGTCGAGTTGATGACATTCACCGTGCCGCCGAAAGCTGAAATTCCGCCGCCCCTGGCTCCGTCCGCATTATTGCCCGAGACGGTCGAGTTGGTCACACTCACCGTGCCGAAGTCATTGTGAATGCCGCCGCCGAAATCGCCCCCCGTATTGCCCGAGATGGTCGAGTTTGTGACATTCAACGTGCCGCCGCTCCAGATGCCGCCGCCTTTTGACGCTGCGACGTTGCCGGAGATGGTCGAGTTGGTGACGGTCAGCATGCCGCTATTGTAGATGCCGCCACCGTAAACATCTTTTCCGTGCCGGATCGTCAGGCCGTCGATCGACGCCGTGACGCCGCTGTTGACGATGAACACGCCGTTCGCCGCCGTATTCGGCGCAGCATTTGCCTGAACGATCGTCGTCGGTGCCCCGGCACCTGTTATGGTCAAATTCTTATTTACGGTAATGCCCAGCTGCGTATAGGTCCCCGCCGCAATGCTGATCGTGTCCCCCGCAAGAGCCTGCCCGATGGCGTACGTGATCGTCGCACAGGCCGCCGAAATACAATTGCCAGAGTCGACCCCGGTTGGAGCTTCCGCAACCAGCCGCGTCGCCGGAGCAGTGCAAACCGTGGCCCCCGCACCCGACGTCGTGCCCGGAGGACAGGGGTCTTGTGCTATCGCTCCCGGGTTGGCAACAAAGAAGCCCGGATCGGCTAAAATGCACGACGACGCTCCGGTGTTCGGTTGGTACGATCCCGCCGCACATTGCGTCTGAGTTTGGGATCCCGGAGCCGCGACAAACGAACCGGCACTGGCCGGGATACAAGCTGATTGGCCAGAATTCGGCTGATATTGGCCGACCGGGCATTGCGACTGAACTTCGGCCCCCAGGATGGAAACAAAATTACCCGGCGATGCCGCTATGCACGCTGTTTGTCCGATGCCCGGCTGGTACGTTCCTAAAGCGCAAGGGATCTGAGCCGTAGCCTGCGGAGCAGGGACATAGTTACCCGCCGATGCCGGATCACAGGCTATCGCCCCCTCAAGTTGCTGGAAGGTTCCCGCCGAGCACGGCGTCTGCGACGTCTGGCCGGAGGTCGGCACATAAAATCCCGCACTGGCGGCGACGCAGACGCTTCCATTAAAGTATGTGCCTGCCAGACAGTTATTAATGTACGTGTATAGCGTATTCGGCGCGTTCGCGCCGCTCGGCGTCGTGACCAACACGCTGACCGCTCCCGCCGCATGCGCCGGGGCGGTGCAGTTGATCTCGGTGTCAGAAACGAAATTGACCGAGGTGCAAGCCGCACCGCCAAAGGTAACGCCCGTCACCCCCGTAAACCCGGTGCCCGTGATCGTCACGCTGTTCCCGCCCGTCGTCGGACCGGACGTCGGATTCACGCTTGTAACGGTCGGCGGGCCGGTGACGGTGATGTTGGCCATCGATGTCTCGGCGACCAGATTTCCGCTGTCGTCGGCGAAGAAGCCGGTCGTATTTAGGAATGACGCCGTCGTCGAAAAAATTCCGCTGCTCGCGAAAGTGGGATTTACGGTCGCAACACCGGAGGCGTTTGTTGTGCCCGAAAGATTTGCCGGAGTTCCGCCGAAGTCGAACGTCACCGACTCGCCCGGGATCGGCGATCCGCCCGGAACTGTGGTCAAAGTTGCGCTAACCGGGCACGGCGTTCCGGTCGTACAGCTGGCCGGCGCGAGCGTGAGCGTTGATAGACTGACACCGAGGGCGTGTTTGAAGTGGACGAATTCAGCGTCGAGTTCCCGGCATAGCTCGCATTGATCGTGTACGCTCCGCGTGCGGTTAGCGGGAAATTAACGGAAGCCGATCCGGAGCCGTTCGTCGTACCGGACAAATTGCTGATGGTACCCGATGGAGATGGCCCGGTTAGAGTAAACGTCACCATCTCGCCCGCGACCACACCCGGAGGCGGGCTGGTGCGCGTTAGCGTCGTGCTCACGGCGAGCGAATTTCCGACGAGTTCTGTGCTGTTTACCGTCAGATTCGCGAGAGAGGTTGAGGCCTTGTTCAGGGTTATGACTACGTCATTTGTCGAGGACGAGCACGGAGCGTTGCTTATTGTCCAGCGCAAAGTGTAGATGAAGCCGGGCAAGCCGGTAAAATCTGAGTTAGGGTTATTCGGCGACGTAAAGCTGCCGCCGACACCGGCGACTATCGACCACGTTCCGGTGCCGACGCTCGGCGTGTTGCCCGCAAGCGTTGCTGTTGAGCCAACGACAGTCTGATCCGGGCCAGCGTTTGACGGCGTTGGGGGCTGGTTTACGGTTATTGTTGCTGTGTCGCCCGTTGTGATCGCGGTGCTGCTCGCGTCTACGCTTCCGGCTGCCAACGTGTAACCGGTTGTCGAACCCGGACTGACCGGGAAATTAAACGTCGGCCCGGCGCCAGACTGCGTTCCGCCGCCATTCGTCAAAACCACCGTGTACGGCGCGACACCGCCGCTAACCGTCACCGTCACCGTCCCAGAGCCTCCGGCGCAGATCGTGCTCGACCCTGTAACGCTCGCGGTCGGCGGAGCCACCGTCGCAGTGGCCCTCGGGTTGTCGGTCGCGGTCGCGGTATTGTAAACGCTGGTCGCTCCGGAGCCGTTGGCTTCATAGACACGGAAATGATAATTCGTGCTGGCCGAAAGACCGCTTATCGCCACGTTGCTGCCCGTCCCGTTATAAACAACCTGCTGACCCGAACCGCCGTACGTAGCATTCGCAGACGGATCGGTTCCGTCAGCCGGGGCATCGAACGTGTTCGTCGTGTTCATCTTCACGATCCGCTTCGAACCGTTCCCGTTCGTCCAGTTCACGGTCATCGAGTTTGTTGTCACCGATGAGAACGTGATGTTCGAGGCTTGGGTGGTGGGGGCTATGTTAGTTGCCGTCACTCGAACATTGTCCAGGCTGATCTTTGGACGAGATCCCGTTGTTCCGCCCGTTCCGTTGTGAAAATAAAATCGGATTTGCGCGGTACTCGAACCGTTGAAGCCACTTGGAAGAGAAACATTCGTGATTGAACCGCTGGTGGCAGAATTATTCGTAAAATTCAAAACTGCCGCTGAAGCTAGTTCCGTAAAGGTCGTTCCATTTGTACTGGTATATATTCGCAACGAACCCTTTCGATCGCCCGTTGAGTTATTTACTGATGCCCAATCGAAACTAAGCGTCCCGGCCAAAACCCCTGAATAGTTCAAGAACAGATCTATTGCGGCGGAAGTAGTATTATCGGTCGCTCCTGTGGACAATAAAACGATAGTGCCAGCCGGATTGCCACTGAGCGATCCCCTTTGAACACCACCGGAACTTCCCGTTGCCGGAAACACTTCTGTTTGGGTTGAAATCCGCACCCCGTCGGGAATCGTTCCAGTTCCATTGGTAGGCAAGCCGCCCCATCGAGACGCACCGATACCTGATGCGAACCCATCTGTCCAATTCGCTATATCAGCGAAATTTTCGGTATAAATCAAGCCGGACTGAGAAGCCATTGGAACCGCCGTGGCGAGTGGAGATTCAATCACAGGCGTCGGCTCGGAGATCGGTTGCACGCCCTGGCTGCCAAGCCCAAATATCTCTCCAACCGAGCTAAGGAAAGCAAAGCGCTCTCCCGCCGCATTGACGCCGGATGCTGTCAATACTGAACCGGTAACGGCGAGGATGAGTGAGAAAACGAGGACGATGGTGAGGCGGAACGGGCTTGGGCGCTTTGACATAGATAAAGTTTCCAGCGGATAACCGAAAGCATCGAGCGTTGCTGTTTGTTCGCAGCAGGAAATAGGCACTCGAACGGAAAACCTACTATTTTTTGTGATTAGGCGTAATTATAAGGCTATAAGGGGCTTTGTCAAGCCATTTTTCCGGTTACATTTACGCGTTGTTCACATTAGATATGTGCAAAAGCCGCCGATTTGCGGAAACCTGTGAATTTTGTCGAAGCACTCGCCAAGAGCGAATGATGGGCGAAGAAGAAAAAGAGGCTGGAGGAAGGTCAGAATAAGAAGATAATCAAGAAAAAAACCAAAAATAAACCACAAAGAGGATGTATGAAAATGCGGAGATGATGAGACAGCGTTTGGTAGAGCAGTTTCGCGGCAAACACGTTCGACCAATCTGCCAAATTACTCTACCAATCAGGCAGTTTACGGCCGACAAATGGGCATATCCCTACGACCAATCCAGCCTTTTTTCGCCTGATAATGCCGTAAACAGGGCTTTTTATTAAAAGTGTGAATCGATTCACACTTTTCGGAGGGTAATTTTGCGAATGCAATTTTTTTCACCCCAAAAACTGATCAAGGCTGCCTTTGCAGACAGCCGCGTTTGATGCTATTTCGTGGTCGATCGCTTATCGTGATCGTCTATGCAGCTTCCTCGGTCCGGTTGACGACCTCAAAGACCGGAACCTTTCGCTCGATCATTTCCTTGGTAACGACGATCTCGTTGACCGACCGCGTGGTAGGCAGGTGGTACATCGATTCGAGCAGGATCTCTTCGAGGATCATCATCAGCCCGCGGGCTCCGACCTTGCGTTTGTGTGCCTCGCGGGCAACTGCGGTCAAGGCTCCGTCGGTGAATTTGAGCGAGATATTATCGAACTCGAACTTCCGCTGATACTGCCTGACAAGGGCATTTTTCGGCTCCGTCAGGATCGAAACGAGAGCAGCCTCATCGAGCTCCGAAAGCGTCGCGAGAACCGGCAGGCGGCCGACGAATTCCGGGATCAGGCCGTAATGGATCAGATCTTCCGGTTCGAGCTTGTTTATCGAATCGTTATGCCGCTGTTTATTGGTCTTGACCTCAGCCTGAAAGCCCAGTGATTTATTACGAAAACGCTTCTCAACCACCTTTTCGAGGCCGATGAAAGCTCCGCCGCAGATGAACAGGATGTTCGTGGTATCGAGCTGCTGAAAGTCCTGCTGCGGATGCTTGCGCCCGCCGCCGGCAGTCGGAATATTGGCAACAGTTCCCTCGAGGATCTTCAAAAGTGCCTGCTGAACGCCCTCGCCCGAGACGTCACGCGTGATCGACGGATTGTCATCCTTGCGGCAGATCTTATCGATCTCATCGATGTAAATGATGCCCGTCTGCGCCTTTTCGATATCCCCGCCGGCCGATTGTAGCAGGCGATTCAGGATATTTTCGACGTCCTCTCCTACGTAACCGGCTTCCGTCAAACTCGTCGCATCGACGATGCAGAACGGTACCGAAAGAACACGTGCTAAGGTCTGAGCAAGCAGCGTTTTCCCTGTTCCAGTCGGGCCGATGAGAAGGATGTTGGATTTCTGAAGCTCGACATCGCTCCGCCGTTTAGCGAGCTCCAATCGTTTGTAATGCTGGTAAACCGCGACCGCGAGACGCTTTTTCGGCTCGTCCTGCCCGATCACATATTCATCGAGAAAAGCCTTTATTTCCTGCGGTTTCGGCAGATTGGTCCGAACGGTCGTCGACGCCTGCTGCTCATCATCGTTGATTATCTCGTTGCAAATGTCGATGCACTCATTGCAAACGTAAACACCTGGACCCGCGATCAGCTTACGCACGTCATTCTGTGATTTGCCGCAGAATGAGCAGGAAAGTATATCTTCTGGACGATGATATTGGGGCATATTGGTTAGTTGGTTGTTCGTCGATCGTTGTTGGTTGCAAAACTGCTCAACGAACAACGATCAACCGTCAATCATCTATTTTTCCCGATGTTCGATCACCTCGTCGATGAGACCGTATTCCTTTGCCTGGATCGGTGTCAGGATGCGGTCGCGTTCAACATCGAGTTCAACCTGGTCAAATGCCTGGCCGGTGTGGCGCGAAATTATCGACGACGTCAGGGTTCTCATTCTGATGATCTCTTCCGCCATCAAACGAACATCAGTTGCCTGCCCCGATGCACCGCCCGAAGGCTGGTGGATCAGAACGCGTGCGTTCGGCAGCGAAAAACGCTTGCCCGGTGCACCGGCACATAAAAGCAAAGCTCCCATCGATGCGCACTGGCCAACGCAAATCGTTGTTACATCGTTTTTGATGAACTGCATCGTGTCGTAGATCGCCATACCAGCCGTGATCGATCCGCCCGGGCTGTTGATGTACAGATTGATATCGCGCTCGGGATCTTCGGCCTCGAGAAAGAGGAGCTGAGCAACGATCAGATTCGCGATCTGATCGTCGATCGGCGTGCCGATGAAAATAATGCTGTCTTTGAGAAGGCGGGAGTAAATATCGAAGGCTCGCTCGCCTCTCGAAGTTTGCTCGACGACCATTGGTACTAATGCCATATGTTGAATCTCACTAAATCGAAACTACTTCAGACTATGCTTGAATAAAACCGCGATAAGTTGTTGAAAATATGGCGATTGCCTATATCGCGAACAGATTTTACAACTTTTCGCTCAAATTGCAAGTGAAATTGACGGTCGTTCTTTGGTCGTTGTAGCCGTGTGGACTTACCAATGCTAAATCAACGAACAACCATCAACGATCCACGATCAAATTACTCCTTAGCCGCCTTTTTCTTAGCCGGCTCTTTCTTTTTGGCCGCTTTCTTAGGCTTATCTTCTTCGGCGGCGGCTTGAGCATCAGCTTCGGCAACTGCCTCGTCGATCCATTCGCCTTCGGTGATCCTTGCCTTTGCAATTACAGCCTCGATCGATTTTCGGGTCTTTAGGTTATTGTGAATATTCTCGATACCGCCACCCTGTTTTTCGAGGGACTGACGAATTTCTTCGTTGGTGGTTCGATAATATTCGGCCATCTTCGTGAGTTCTTCTTCGATCTCCGATTCAGCGACCTCAACCTTTTCCAGGTCAGCAACCTTATCAAGGAGCATCGCACCGCGAACGTCACGTTCAGCCTGCTGACGCATATTTCCATACGCCATCTCGATGAACTGCGGCTCGACCTTGTTCAGGTCAACACCTCTCTGCTGCATATCCTGCGCAAAATTGTTCAGCAGATTTCTCGCCTGATTTTCGATCAAAACATTTGGAACCTCAAAAGCATTCTTCTCGATCAGCTTTGCGATCGCATTGTTTCTTAGTCGAGCATCTGCGTCAGCCTCAGCATATTTGACCAGATCAGCCTTAAGCCGTGTGCGAAGGTCCTTAAGTGATTTGTAGCCTTCATCTAGGCTTTTCGCCCAATCGTCGTTCAACTCCGGCAGTTCGGATTTGCCTACTGATTTGATCTTAGCTTTGTAATGAACGGTCTTTCCGGCCAACGCCTCGGACGAGAATTCAGCCGGATACGAAACAGTAAATTCCTTTTCATCATCCTGCTCAACGCCGACTAGATTTTCTGTGAATGATTTCTCGATATGCTCGCCGCCAAGTTCGACTTCCAGGTCTTCAGCTTTGATCGGATCCGCATCCGGAGCGTCATCGAACTTGCCTTCAAGATCAGCAATAACGGTATCGCCGATCTCCGATTTGCGGCCTTCGACCGGGATCAACGTCGCCTCTTTCTGCAGGCGTTCAGCGATCAGATCTTCGACTTCGCCATCAAGCACCGGTTTTACGCGGCGGGTTACTTCGATATCGTCGTATTTCGGCGTCGGGATCTCAGGCATTACCTCGATGTGAACGTGGAGCGAGATCGGTACGGAACCGTTAACTTTTACATTCTCGTGGTCTTCTAGATGAAGCTGCGGTTCTGCCAGCGGATGAACGTCATGCTCCTGGATCGCGGCAGTCACAGCGTCCGGAACAACGATCTGGAGCACTTCGCTCTTGATCTCTTCCTTAAACCGCATCCGGACGACGTCGAGCGGAGCAAAACCTTTTCTAAAGCCGGGAATATTCGCGTTCTTAACGTATTTCTGGCTTGCTTTACCGTAAGCGGCCTTGACCACCTCAGCATCGATTTGTAGATGTATCTCTTTTTGGGTAGGTGAAATTTCCTTTATTTCGCTTTTCATCAGTCAGTTATCAGTTATCGGTGGTCGGTTGTCAGTTCTATATCTTGCAACCAATTATAAATCTCAGTGCTGCGCAAAAGCCAATGGCCGGAGGTGATGTCTTGACTGACAACTGACAACCGGCCACTGACCACTGATTTTTGGTGCCGAGGGCGAGACTCGAACTCGCATGACTTTCGTCGCTAGTTCCTAAGACTAGTGCGTATACCATTTCGCCACCTCGGCACGAGGCAAAGAAAGAATCTAGCGAATCCAGCGTAATTTGTCTAGCCGACTATTTATGAAGATATTTTTTGTCGTATTCGTCCCACGACATATTTATGTCCGACGGGCTGCCGAGGCCCTGGTGCGGATCGGAACCGAGAGCCTTTTTCTCCGCGGCAAGAAATAATCGGTAACCTCCATATCCAACGAGGCCGATCAAGCCAAGCCAGAACACCCACGAAAGCAGCGAACCAAGTATTCCCAGCACCCACAAAAGCAGCATTCCCACAAAGACAAGGCCGATCGCGGCGAGGATCAATTTAATTATGTTCATATCCCAAAACCTCCGACTCTTGATGTTAATACGAAAACGCGGGGGCGATGTTCGTGGAAAATATATCCGTATCGTATAATTCACGTCGGACGGATAAAAACAGCTTTGAGTTCACAGAATATCACAACACAAACACTAGCAGAGCAGTTAATTGCAGAGCTCTTTGGCGATGGAACGTCGGTCGCGACCGATGTGACGCACGATTCGCGGCAGGCAGGCGAAAACACCATCTTCGTGGCGATCAAGGGTGCGACGATGGACGGGCACCGGTTTGTCGAGGATGTTATGCGACGCGGAGCCGCAGGCATTATTTCTGAATTCGATCCACCTATAGATTTCGGCGGAGCCTGGCTGAAAGTTGCCAATGCCCGCGAAGCCCTCGCCAAAGCTGCCGCAGTGATCAACGGTAACCCTTCGCACGAACTTAACCTGGTCGGAATCACCGGCACGAACGGCAAAACTACCACGACTTATCTCTGTTTCGCCCTCGCCGAAGCCGCAAAACAAAAGGCCGCAATGCTGACTACGGTCGAATACCGCATCGGCGAAAAAAGCGAAGAAGCCGTGCGAACAACGCCCGAAGCCTCGGACACGAACCGCTTTCTTCGCGAGGCCGTCGATGCCGGATGTAGCGTTGCCATGATGGAAACTTCCTCACAAGCGATCGACCTGCACCGCTGCGACTGGCTACGGTTCAAGGTCGCGGTGTTTACAAATCTGACGCGCGATCATCTCGATTATCACGAGACGATGGAGAACTATTTCGCCGCCAAGAAAAAGCTTTTCGATGGAGGTTTGGGAGAAAAACCAAGCTCATCCGTGGTAAATATCGACGATGAATGGGGAGCGAAACTCGCGGAGGAGTTAAGAGCGGACGGCCAGCGTGTTGTTACGTGTTCGCAGGTCGGCGATGCAGATCTTGCGGCCTCAAATATTGAGGTTTCCTTGATCCGCGGCACTTCGTTCGATCTGAATACTCCGGCTGGCAATATCAAGGTCACTTCCCCGCTCGTCGGTCGTCCGCATGTTTACAATATGCTGTCCGCAACGGCGACGGCATTGGAACTGGGATTCGACTTGGATTCGATCCAAGAAGGCCTTTCGACCTGTGTCGGAGCTCCGGGAAGATTTGAACGCGTGCCGCACGATGGTGATTTTGCGGTTGTGGTGGATTACGCCCACACCGACGACGCGTTGCTGAATACGCTGAAGACTGCGAAAGATCTGACGGACGGCAAGATAATTACCGTCTTCGGCTGCGGCGGCGACCGCGACCGCACCAAACGCCGTCCAATGGGCGAGATCGCGGGTGAATACAGCGATCTTGTCTTTATCACGTCGGACAATCCCCGTAACGAAGATCCACTGAAAATTATTGAAGAAATTGAAATTGGTGTGAAGGAAAAAGGCGTGGAATATTACGCGATCTCTGACCGACGCGAGGCGATCTACAAAGCGGTTGCTGCTGCGAATACAAATGACGTCGTTATCATCGCCGGCAAAGGCCACGAGAATTATCAACTGGTCAACGGCAACAAATTCCACTTCGACGATCGCGAAGTCGCGATCGAAGCCTTAGCTCGCCGCAGGGAAGAATCCTAGCCGTTCGCCTGTCGGACCAGGTGTCCCAAAACGTCTCGCTGAGCGGCCGAAAGCTGGTCGAATTTGAGCCCGAAGCCGATCTCCATAACGTGATTAGCGACACGTCCGCTGAATTCGACCTTCATTCCGTCAGCCAACGGCACGAAGAGTTTCACCGTCTCGCCATCCGTCACATCGCCCGAACTCAACACGAAACAGCCATCCAGGCTAACATCACTAACCGAGCCGGGCATGCGTTCGCCCGAGCCCTGCCATTGGACATCGACTTCGACCGGAAAGCGATTTGTTGAGCGGCGTTCGGTGCCGCTTCTTCGATCCTGCGTGGACATACTGCTAAACCTCTTCGTCCTCCGAAGATTTATCCCCTTTTAAAGTTAAGTAGTAATAGACCGGCAATCCCAGAAGAATCAGGCCGATGCCGATAAACGATTGCGTCGGAGCCGTCCACATCGTGTTGATCAACAGCCAGCCCGCGACGAAAAGAAACACTATCGGAACCACCGGATAGCCCCAGGCTTTGTACGGTCGTGCAAGTTCCGGATACTTTCTGCGATAAATAAAGATCGACGACGTTACGAGTGCGTAAAATATCCACGAACCAAACACCACATAATCCGTCAGCGTATCGAACGAACCGCTTAGTGCGAGAACCGTCGACAGCACGCCCATCATGATCACCGCACTTACCGGTACGGAATTGACCGAGAGCTTGCCGAAAGTCTTGAACATCGTCCCGTCCTTCGCCATCGCGTAAGGAACACGGGCACCAGCCATCAGCGACGTGTGAAGTGTGCCAAGCGACGAAAGCATCAACCCGACCGTGAAAAATGCTACGGCAACACCCGTCGCGAGAGTTGTGATATCACCGCCAAAGAACATGCTGACGACCGTTTTCGCCACCGAAGAACTCTTCGAAACCGAAGCGATCGCTGTCGGATCAAGCACGTAAAAATATCCAACGTGAACAAAAACGTATAAGAAAATGATCAGGATCGTACTGCCAATTATCGCGAGCGGAATGTTTCGGTTTGGATCTTTGACCTCGCCCGCGACGAACGTCAGGTTGTTCCAACCGTCATATCCCCACAAAGCACCGAGCATCGCTGCTCCGAAGCCGCCGAGGAATGTATAGCTGGAGGAACCTACTTTCACCGCATCAGCGACACCTTCGCAAGTTCCGCCGTTATTAAACATTGAAAAATGCGACACATTGCCGGTAACCCAAATAAAGGCGCCCAGACCGACAAACAGGATCAGGATGATCTTTACCCCTGTCAGGGCGGTCGCGATCTGGCCGCCAAGCGAGACCGACGCGCAGTTTAATGTCGTGAAAATGATGATCACCATCACCGCTACGAGCTGCAGCGTTGTGATCTCGAACGGAGAATGGATAATCGTCTGCTCAAGTTTCTTGTCCAAAAAATCGTTCAACCCGATTGCAAACGCCATTCCTGCCGCCGCCTGCGAACCGGCTCGCGCGATAAATATCTGCATCCAGCCGTAAAGAAAACTCGATAAACGCCCATAAGTGTCGCGCAAAAATACATACTCGCCGCCGGCCTGCGGCTTCATAGCGGTCAACTCGGCGTAGGTCAACGCCCCCGCGAGTGACAGAACACCGGCCGCGATCCACGCAGCGATCACCCAAAAAGGCGTGCCGACATTACAAGTCATCACGCGGGCTTTCAGAAATACCCCCGTACCGATGACGTTGCCGATAATGACTGAGATCGACGCTATCAGTCCCAGCCCACGGATCAGCGTTTGGCGTTCGCTCAAGTTTTCGTTCATAGCTTTTTATAAGTTTTTGACTGGCATCATCTTACGCGAAAACTCACTTCAAGTGAAATTTTATTCCGTGATAAAATCGCTTCAATGCAAGACCTTTCAATGAATGCAGACGAACTCGTCGCGGCCCTGCTGACGCTCTCGTCCACCGAACAAGTCTGCATCCTCGATAGCTGCGGCGTCAGTCATCTTGGCTCGCATTTGCTGATCGCGGGCATTGATCCGGTTGATTCGATCGGCATCTCGAGCCCTGATACTGAGGAAACGCTGGATCTGATCGATAAAAAGCTCAGCGGCGATCTCGCCTCGATCTTTACGCTTTCTTACGATCTCGGCCCCAAGATCTTGGGAATTCGAACTATCCCTTCATCAACATTTGGAAAACAATTAGAACCAGATCTTTTTCTTACTCAGTTCGACGTTCTCATTATTCACGACTACGATGCCGAACGCTCATTCCTTTTTGGCAATACGGCGAAATTCTCCGCGATCGAGGGAAGGTTGCGGTCCCAAACCTCAGATCTCGAATTTGGAATTTCAAATGATCAGCCGTTGTTGTCATCAAATTTCACCAAGCCGGAATACATCTTTGCCGTCGAGAAAATAAAGGAACGTATCCGGAGCGGCGATACGTATCAAACAAATCTTACCCAGCAACTAACCATCGAACTGCCGGCTGACCGAACGCCGGCGACGATCTTTTCAAGATTGCGTCGCGGCCATCCTGCTCCGTTTGCTGCATTTATTCGGCGAGACGATTCGACAGTGATCTCAGCATCGCCCGAGCGATTCTTCAGCATTCGAGGCAACCGCATCACCACTTCACCGATCAAAGGAACCAGAAAACGCGGCGAAACGGAGGCCGAAGACCAAGCTCTGAAAAGGGACCTCTTATCCAGCGAAAAAGACCGGGCGGAAAATACGATGATCGTCGATCTGCTCCGAAACGACCTCGGCCGCGTTTGCGAATACGGCAGCGTCGAGGTCGAAAAACTGTGCGAGCTTGAGGAACATCCTTCCCTCTTTCATCTCGTTTCAACAGTGGGCGGCGATCTTCGGCCGGAAACGAAGACCTCGGATATTCTCAGGGCCGTTTTCCCGTGCGGGTCGATCACCGGTGCTCCGAAAATAAGCACGATGAAAATGATCGCCGAACTCGAACCCTCCAAACGCGGCCTTTCGATGGGAGCGATCGGATATTCCATTCCTGATGGGTTTGAGCTAGAACCAGCCATGGATCTGAGCGTCGCGATCAGAACTATGGTCATCCGCGACCAAACTGCAACATTCAACGTCGGCGGCGGAATTGTCATCGACAGCGACCCGGAAAGCGAATACGAGGAGACATTAACGAAAGCCAAAGCCTTACTCGCCGCGATCGGAGTCCGCGTAGCGGACGGCAGCATAAAGCCCAGGGCGTAAGCCCTGGGAAATGTCGTTTCTGCTGATCAAGCCCGCGTATGCGGGCGACAGAGGTCAGTGAACAAATGCTGTCGCTGTCTACGACAGCTTAAAAACCTATCGTGCAAACCCCGGGCTCACGCCCCGGGGCTTTATGCTTTCGCCATCTCCGATGGCTAGGGAACAAAAAACTTCCTATCGGTGTCTAAATCTCCAGTCCACCAAAAGGAGACACACCAAATGAACCGCCCAAACATTAACGTCACACCGCTCATCGATGTGTTGCTTGTTCTGCTGATCATCTTCATGGTCGTCACGCCGCTAAAACCGAGCAGTTTTAAGACTCGGATTCCGTCTGAGCAGAAAAATATCGCGATAATTTCGCCAAACCCGGATACGCTTGCGGTCGTGATCAACGACGATTCGTCGATCAGCCTGAACGGCGTCAAGGAACTTGGAAATTCGAACGATCCCGCAAAACTAATCGACAAGCTGCGAACGGTTTTCCAGGATCGGGTCGCTAGCGGTAATATTTCGACGTCATTCGCCGACGACCCGAACCGCCCGTTCGACGACCGCATCGAGCGCACAGTTTTTGTAAAAGCGCCGCGTTCGATCGGTTACGGAACGGTCGCGAGAGTCGTGGACGCGGTCAAACTGGCAGGTGCCTATCCGATCAGTTTGCAGATCGATCAGCTCGATTAACCGGCGGCGTGGAGACGATAAATCGAATTATGATATGATTTCTTTTGCCTGAAAGGCCTTCGTCTTCGGGTTCTGACGATAAACGCTCTCCAGATTTGCTTCTCTATTGATGGTGAATTACTACGACATTCTGAAAGTGTCACCAAAGGCCTCGGGTGCTGAGATCAAATCGGCATACCGCAGGCTTGCACGTAAGCTGCATCCAGACAAAAACCAGGGCTCAGAAGAAACTGCTCTTAAATTTGCGGCTATCGCGGAAGCTTACGAAGTTCTCGGCAACCCAAAAGAACGAATAAAATACGATCGGCGCATGGTCGATGCCCAGTTTAGCGGGAATGGTAACGGCAACGGTGATTCGCTTTTCGCATCGACGAACCCCCACGCCAAACGCTGGCGCCAGATGGTCTATGAAAAGCGATATAACGACATCATCGACCGAATGATCGCCGAGGAGCGGAACGAAGCGATGGCCTTTCAAAAGGTCATCTATCCAGCAGTTGCTCTGCTGGTTTCCTGCATTCTCGCTCCCGCTCTCCGCCCGAGCATTTTCGGCGATTCGTACATCATCGGCAAGATCATCGTCATCTCGCTCTTCATCGTCGGTATCATCCGCATCGTCGGGCGCGTTCGCGACGGCTTTGACCGGTTTACCGAGCCCGAAGACGACATTCACGAATCGATCCTCGATGAGAGCGAACGAAAAAGAAAACCATACTCACGCCTCGCGTCCGCCGGAATGCTCATCGCCGCCGTCCTCGTCTGCACCGGCATCGGGCTGCTGATCGGTTTTAATTCGAACATCGGCACGATCGTCCTAAAAGACATGAGCTACCCCGCATTCACGCTCGGAGCGATCGAATTCGTGTTCTATCCGCCGATCGTGACGTTCTTTGTGGATGGGATACATACGATAGCATCGAAATTCGAGCGATAATGAAGAACAGAGTTTGCGGTTGGGTTCGGCTACTGTTAGGAGCAAAACACCCGTGTTAAAAGAGTATGAAAAAACGGTCATTAAGGTCTTAACGGCTGATGTACTGTCGCCGAGCCAGATTTCTGATGTTTTGGAGAAAGGCGAGCTTTTATCTTACGAATACACCGGATCCGGCTATTTTCTCAAGATAATCCATCCGAGCTTGCCTGATCATAGAATAGTTTGCGACTCTCCTATACTAGGAAAGGCGGATGACATCTTATGCGGATTTATTGTTTTTATCGAAAACAGATCTTTGTTGCTTGAATGTCATTCGTGGAGTGAACCTTCGGTTCCAGAAGATTTTCGCCAACGAAACGTGCTAATTGATCTTTTACCACTTTAGAAAGTCATCCGGTAGAGACCAACGCCATCGGCGGTTGACAACGCCCGCCTCAATCTATATTATTTGGAGTTTGTCTTAACAGACTTGATAAAACGATGGCTAATCATAAATCAGCAGAGAAACGCGTTCGTCAGAATGCAAAGCGTAACGAGATCAACCGCAGCAACCGCAGTAAACTGCGTACGTCGATCAAGAAATTGAGAACGGCAGTAGCGGGGCAGGACAAAGCCGCAAGCACTGAACTCCTCTTCCCTACCGTTTCGCTTATCGACAAGGCAGTAAATAAGGGCATTATCCACAAAAATACAGCGGCTCGCTACAAGTCGCGGTTGACCAAGCACGTCAACAAGTTGGCGTCAGCATAACTCTCCTCAAAATCTTCGATTTTTGAATTGAAAGCAGGCCGTTAATTCTGGTCTGCTTTTCTTTTTTGTTACAATTCGGTGCTAGATGCCTGAGGTTCGCCAATACAAATATTTCGATCTGATAATGGCGGCTTTCGTTGCCGTCCTGCTTTGCTCTAACTTGATCGGGGTCCATAAGGTGTCATCCGTGAACCTTCCCTTTTACGGCGAGTACATATTCGGCACCGGTGTCCTTTTCTTCCCGCTCAGTTATCTTTTCGGCGATATCCTGACCGAGGTCTATGGCTACGCGAGATCGCGAAAAGTCATCTGGGCCGGATTCGGCGCTCTGATCTTTGCATCACTGATGGCATTTGCCGTGACCAGCTTGCCGGCGGCCCGAACGATGTCAGCCGAGCAACAGGCCGCGGTTAACCTTATCTTCGGCCAAACATGGCGTATCGTCGTCGCATCGCTAACTGCATTTTGGCTCGGCGAATTCGTAAATTCATTCGTCCTCGCCAAACTAAAGCTGATCACCGACGGCAAATATCTTTGGATACGCACGATCGGCTCGACCTTTGCCGGCGAAGCGGTGGATAGTCTCATTTTTTATCCCATCGCCTTCCTCGGAACCTGGTCAAACGAACAGGTCGTCAGCGTAATGATCGGAAACTACCTGATAAAGGTTCTGTGGGAAGTGCTCGCGACACCGTTTACCTACAAGATCGTGGGCTTTTTGAAAAGGGCTGAGCATGAGGATTTCTACGACCGGGATACGAATTTCAACCCGTTCACCCTCGAGGTTAAATAGCGGGCGACAATGGAGCGAAACAGAACCGGACAGCTCAATATCGCACGTGATCTGGTCAGCCAGATCGCCAAAAATATGCTCATGGCCTCGCCCACGATCCAAAAATGGCGCCTGAAAAGGCCGCGAACCGCGATCGAGACTGAAAACGTCGATCAATTCCTAAAAAACAACGCCTTCGCTAGCCTAGATCTTCTCCGCAAGTACGCTGGCGACCTCACTGGCCGCTCGGTCTGCGAGATAGGTGCGGGCGATTATCTGACTTCCGGCCTGAGCATTCTTGCGGCTGGGGCAAGCAAATACGGTGTGATAGACAGGTTTCCCGGCGATTATTTCGGCGAGACCGCAAAACACTGGTACACCGAGATCGAGAATAATTGGAGCCGATATTTTCCTGCTCTCGCTTGGGATCTGGACGCAACCGGTTTCCCGGAAAATGCCGAGTCAAAACTCGAACTCATCGGCGAACCGCTCGAAACGGCTAAAACGAAACAAAAATACGACATCGTCTGCTCATTCCAGGTCGGCGAACACATTTCCGGCATCGACGCCTTCGCGGAAATTCACGGTCGGATCCTCAACGAAAACGGCATCGGACTACACCGTGTCGATTTCGGCCCGCACGACGTTTGGTTCTCGTACCGCGATCCCGGCACATTCCTGCGTTTTTCGGATAAAATATGGAACATTACCGGCTCGAACCGCGGCGTTCCAAACCGAAAGCGGCATCACGAATTCATGGAAGCGTTCGAACGGGCGAATTTGGATGTTGAGGTATTGTACACCGATAATTTTGACCGATCAGCCATGGATCTCGGTAAACTGAACATAAAGTTTCGCGAGATGCCGATCGATTCAGTTTTGACGGGAACAGCGATCTATCGACTGACTAAACGCAAAACTACTCACTAACCACTTGTCACCATCCACTGAATTAAACCGTTATCTTCAGTGGATAGTGACAAGTGGTTAGTTGATAGTTGACCTCGCAATATGACGCATGACCTAATCCCAATTTCAGCCTGCATAGTCGAGATACCCGATCGACTGATCGGTAAAACGTCGGCTGCCCTGCGTCGCAAACTCGCGATAGCTCTCGCCGGTGCAGCAAACAAGACGAATCCCGATCAGGTCACCGTCGAAGACCTGTTGCTCTACTTCCCCGCCCGCTACGAAGACCGCTCGAATATGCTCTCGATCGACTTGATCGAAGACGGAATGGAAGCCGCGGTCGAGATCGTCGTTAAAGTCTCCGGCGGCTACCGCGTCGGCAAAAACCGCAATCCGCGACAGCCGCCGCTGTTTCTATTCGAGATCAGCGGTTCAGATGTCGCCCGAAAACATCGCCCTATCGTCGTCAAATGGTTCATCTCCGGCAAAGCCGCCGAACGTGTTGTCGCCTATTATCAGGACCGCTTCGCCCAAGGCACACGCTTCGTCGCCTACGGCAAATGGGAACGTGACGAACGTCGGAATACGTTTGCGTTGATGGCGAACAAGCCGGAGGAACTCGAAATACTGCCGGAGATTGGACTCGATTTCGGGTCAGGTGACGCGACTCCGCCAGCGATCACTCGCGGTGTAGATCCGGATGATCTTGAGGAAGACCGCGACCGCCCCGAGTTCGCGACCGTGCACAGCGGCCGTCGCGTGCCGATCTATCGTAAACTCGGCCCGTTCCAGACGAAACGACTTCGCGAGATCATCCACAGCGTTCTTGAGAATCTCGACCGCGATTCGGTCGTTGAGAATATGCCGTTGGAGATGATCGAAAGGCAAAATCTGCTGACGCGGGCTCAGGCTTTAAAAGAAATTCACTTCCCGCCCGAAACGGCTTCGATCGCTCAATACGAAATGTTCCGCAGCGATGCTCACAAGCGTCTGATCTTTGAGGAATTCTTCTGGCTGTCTTTCCAGATGCAATTGCTCCGCGGTGAGCGGCAAAAAGAGCCGAAAGGCACGGTCATCGAGATCACTGAACCGACCAAAGAACGTCTGAAAAAACTTCTTCCTTTTACGCTAACAAACGCCCAGAAAAAAGTGATAGGCGAGATCTTCACGGATCTAAAATCCGACGCGCCGATGAACCGCCTAATCCAAGGCGACGTGGGCAGCGGCAAGACGATTGTCGCCTTTCTCGCCGCGTTTGCTGCGATAGAAAACGGCTATCAGGCCGCGTTAATGGCACCGACCGAGATCCTTGCGGAACAACATGTCCGAAACGCGAAAAAGATCTTCGCCGACACCGGCTATCGCGTCGAACTCCTGATGGGCAGCACAAAAGCGGCCGAGAAGCGGAAGATATACGCCGCTTTGGCATCGGGCGAGATCGATTTCATCATCGGAACGCACGCGATCATTCAGGAAGCTGTCAAATTCTCGAAGCTCGGCCTCGCGATCATCGATGAACAGCACAGATTCGGCGTGATGCAGCGTGCTCAGCTTAAGGCGAGCGGGCATAATCCCGACATTCTCGTGATGACCGCGACGCCGATCCCGCGCAGTCTTGCGATGACGGTTTACGGCGATCTCGACGTTTCGATCATCGACGAGTTGCCGCCCGGACGCACGCCGATCAAAACCGTGGTCGTCGGCGAAGACAAACGGCATGGCGTCTATGCCGGTATCGACCGCGAGGTAAAGCTCGGCCGACAGGTCTATATCGTTTATCCGCTGATAGATGAGTCGGAAAAGATGGACCTCAAAGCCGCCACTATAATGTACGACGACCTCAGAACCCGCGTTTTCCCGCAATACACCGTCGGCCTGCTCCACGGACGGATGAAGTCCGCCGAGAAGGACGAAATCATGCAGGAATTCGTAGCCGGAAAGCTCGACATCCTCGTCTCGACAACCGTCATCGAGGTCGGCGTCGACGTGCCGAATGCGTCGCTGATGATCATTGAGCACGCCGAGCGATTTGGATTATCACAGCTTCATCAGCTTCGCGGTAGAGTCGGGCGTGGTGCGGAGCAAAGTTTTTGTGTGCTGCTCGCCGACTTCAAGCGAACGGCGGTCGCGAAGGAACGGCTAGGAATAATGGAATCGTCTTCAGATGGCTTTAAGATCGCCGAAAAAGACCTTGAGATCCGAGGCCAGGGCGAGATCCTCGGCACGCGGCAATCCGGCATTCAGAATTTCAAACTCGGCAACATCGCCCGCGACCTCGAAATCCTCATCGACGCCCGCAAGGAGGCCGAAGAATACCTCACCAACCGCCGCCTTTCCCCCGAAACCTCAGCCATGGTCAAGATCGCCCGCTCCGACAAAAATGTAAAGCTCGGGAACATCGGGTAACACGAACTGAACGTCGCGATTGCCCGCCTCAGATTGATTCTTTAGACTAAAGTTGGCGAAAGAATTGGACAAAAAGATTAACAGGGATGAAGGTGATGAAATGGATAGAAAAGCAACTTTTACCTTTCTTATCACCTTTATCCCCTTCACCCCTGTAAAATTCATCGTTTAGCCGCAGAAATTATGCGAGTTATATCAGGACATTACGGCGGCCGCGTGCTTAAGAGCCCGGCGGACAACAAGACTCGGCCGACGAGTGATCGGCTGCGCGAGACGTTGTTTAATGTACTAGCTCCGCGGATCGATGAGGAAACACGTTTTCTGGATCTTTGCGCGGGAACCGGAGCGATCGGGATCGAGGCTTTGTCTCGCGGAGCCGCGTTTGTGACGTTTGTTGATAAATCTAAAAAGTCCTGTGCCCTGATCGAGCAAAATCTCGACAGCCTCGCGATCCCCGAAGAATCAACCGATATCCTAGGCCTAGACGCTGAAAATTTTACGGGCCGCGAGCACAAAACCGGCTGGGATATCGCATTTTTCGATCCGCCGTACGAGTCCGATTACGCACTCGTGCTGCACGAATTCGGCTTTAACAAAACGCTTTTGAATGAGGACGGTCTGCTCGTCGTCGAGCATCACACAAAAAAACAAATGCCCGACGAGGTCGGACATATGAGACGCTGGCGTGTGCTGAAACAGGGCGAGACGACGCTTAGTTTTTACGAAAATACTTGATGAAGACCGTACTCATTTGGCTCCTGCTTTGTCTGATCTGGGGAACGACGTGGATCTTCATCAAGATCGGCCTCGAGGATCTGCCGCCGATGGCGTTTGCCGCGTCGCGGTTTATTTTGGCCGTCGTTATCCTGTTCGCTGTTCTTCGCTTACAGAAGATTCCGCTGCCAAAAACTGCCAAAGAATGGCGGCTCATCGGCCTGACCGGCGTTCTCCAATTCTCGATAAACTATAGCCTCGTCTTCTGGAGCGAAGTCTACATCACCTCCGGTCTTGCGGCAGTTTTGCAGGCGATGATCACGGTTTTCGGGCTGATCTTGGCGTGGATATTCCTGCCAAATGAACGCATAACCAAACTCAAAATTATCGCCGTCGCGATCGGCATCGTCGGCGTTGCGGTCATTTTCATTGATCAACTAAAGGTCCAAAGCCTGATGGCGTTCCTCGGCAGCGTCGGGATCGTCGTCGGAGCCTACGCCGCCGCCCAAGCGTCGATCCTCGTCAAAGCCAAAGGTGGGGCGTTTCATCCGGCGGCATTAGTCTTCGGCCAAATGATCTGCGGCCTGCCGCTCATCATCATTTACAGCCTGATCGTCGAAGGAAACCCGCTCAATTACAACTGGACCTGGCGGGCCGTCGGCTGCGTCGTCTATCTCACGATCGCGGGCACGATCGCCGCGTTCTGGCTCTATTACTGGCTCCTCGGCAAGATCGAATCAACCAAAGCCATGATGATCTCACTCGTCACGCCGCTCATCGCTGTCCTGATCGGCTGGATCTTCATAGGCGAAACCCTGCCGCCCCAAACGGGCATCGGCGGCCTGCTGATCATTGCGAGCATCGGGCTGATCGTCTTTCGTCGCAAGAGAACTGAACCGCAGAGTCGCGCAGACGCAGAGGCAGGAAGCTAATTGTTAACAGGGATGAAGAGGATAAAAGGATTAGGGGAAGATATCAGTCTTAAAATCCTTTTATCTCCTGCATCCCTGTTAACTCCCCTCCGCGTCTCTGCGACTTTGCGTTAAAATCTTTGTATGCAATTCAAATTCAACACCTCAGGCGAATCTCACGGTAAAGCTTTGGTCGCCATTGTCGAAGGCGTTCCCGCGGGTTTGCCGATCGATATTGTCGCCATCAACCACGAACTCTGGCGTCGGCAGCAGGGTTATGGCCGCGGTGGGCGGATGAAGATCGAGACGGACACGGTCGAGATCCTGTCCGGCGTACGTCACGGCAAGGCACTCGGTTCGCCGATCTGTCTGATGATCAAGAACGACGATTTTGTCCACTGGACCGAGATCATGTCGTCTGAGGCGATCGACGTTCAGCCCAAGATTCCTCGAATCGTAACCCGCCCGCGTCCCGGCCACGCCGATCTGCCCGGCGGACAAAAATATCAAACGCGAGATCTGAGGGATATTCTCGAACGTGCTTCGGCACGGGAAACAGCCGCGAGAGTCGCTTGCGGAGCGGTCGCCAAACAGCTTCTCGCCGCGTTTGGCATCGACGTCCGCAGCCATGTCGTCAAACTCGGCAGCGTTCCCGCCGAACCGCTCGAACGCACTTGGGAAGAGATCGCCGCGATCCCGACCGATTCCCCGCTGGCCTGTGCCGACGAAGCCACCCAAACCGAAATGATCGCCCTCATCGACCAGGCAAAAACCGACGGGGACACGCTCGGCGGTGTTTTCGAGGTCGTAGCCCGTGGCCTGCCCGTCGGCCTCGGCTCGCACACGAGTTGGGAAGACAAACTCGACGGCCGCCTAGCCCGCGCCATCATGTCCATCCACGCCGTCAAAGCCGTCGAGATCGGCGAGGGCGTCGCGAACGCCGGACGGCCGGGGTCGGAAGTGCACGACGAAATATTTTTCGGCACAAAGGGTGAACCACCTGCGTCAGCGGGTGGTTTGGCTCCGGTGCAAGGGTCTACGTCAATGGTCGAGGGTGAAGCTACGACATCCGCCGCGTCCAGACCACCCGCTAACGCAGGTGGTTCTCCCTTCTATCGCCCGACCAACCGTGCCGGCGGTCTCGAAGGCGGGATCACAAACGGCGAAGAGCTACGCATCCGCGGCTACAAAAAACCGATCGCGACGCTCAAAAAGCCGCTACACTCGGTCGACATCAACACCAAACAAGAAGACCTCGCCGCCTTCGAACGCTCCGACGTAACCGCCGTCCCCGCCGCCGGCGTCATCGGCGAAGCCATGATCGCCATCACCCTCGCCAACTCAATGCGCGAGAAATTTGGCGGCGATTCGATCGATGAGATGAAGAGGAACTATGATGGATACCAGAATTGTTTGAGAGAATATTAATTATGTTTCCGATTGCGTGGCCCATTCCGGTGTTCTTTTTTGTGATTTTGACGGCTATCTCATTTGGAGTTGGCATTGGTTTAGGCGTGTTGATAAATTTCATTCTCAAAGTACCCTACCGGAATTATCTCGTCTCGAGTGGCCTTGTGATGATGGGCGGCTTTCTTTTGACGCTGGCTGTCCTTGTTTTCTTGCCCGGCACATTGTCATGGGTAAACGAGGCCCCGCAGAATTTACGCACGGTTTTATGGGATTACTCGATCTTGATCGCTGTGTGCGGTGCGTTGATCTGTCTGGTTCTCTGGCAGATCGTTTTGCGTCTGAGCCGAACGGGTCAGTACCACCTGCGGTAGCGGGTGGGGATTTAGAGTTGGGATTTAGACAAGCACCTGATTTTTGACTCGCGTATTTTTAACCGTTAACGTTTGAATGCCCCACCCTCTACCGCAGGTGTTACTGACTATGTGGAACGACACCGATACACCGATCGCATTTCTCATCACGTTCCGTTGCTACGGAACCTGGCTGCACGGCGACGAACGGGGATCGATTGACCGTCACAACAACAAGTACGGATCACCAAAGCACCCTGCAACGCCGCACTGGCAACAGATAAGTGAAGATCGATTGAAACAGCCGCCGGTCAAACTGGACAGCTTTCGACGAACAGTCGTTGAACGTGCAATACGAAACGTGTGTGAGAAGCGGGGCTGGCATCTGCATACGACGAATATAAGAACGAATCACGCTCATTCGGTCGTCGCCAATCCAGGAAAGTCATCTGGCATTGTTTTGAATGCGTTCAAGGCAAACGCAACGAGAGAAATGCGCGAAGCCGGTTGTTGGCTCTCTGATCGTTCGCCTTGGGCTGATAAAGGAAGCCAGCTAAAGTTGTGGACCGAAAAGCATCTTTTTGACGCGGTAAACTACGTTCTGAATGGACAGGGCAATAATCTACCTAAATTTGAATAATCCTCGCGTTGGAGATCCCCACCCGCTACCGCAGGTGGTACTGACCCGGCTCGCAGCGATCGCTTTTTTGGCGCTCGCTCTCCTCGCCTGCTCCAAACCCATCGAAAAACCCGCATCCAACATGTCAGCCGCTCGCGAGGCGAAGAAGGAGCGGGCGGAGTTGCGGGGGAATATTAAGAAGATCGAGCCCTTTTTTAAGCCGATGGGCAAGCCTTCGAACTCGGACTGGCTAGCAACGCATAATGAGCCGGGGCAGACTTTTGCGGAGTATTTGGACGCCGACCCGGTTAAGCCGACTAAGGAGCGGCAGAAGATCTACGTTTTGCCGCTTGGTACGTTTAATGCAAAACAGAAAAAGATCGTCGATATAACGGCGGAGTATCTGGCGGTGTTCTATGACCTTCCGGTCGAAAAAATGCCGGAGAAGGCACTCGTGACTTCGTATCCAAATATCCGTCAGAACAAGCTGACCAAGACGCGTCAGATCAAAACACCGTTTATCCTGAACGAGATTCTCAAACCGATTTTGCCGATGGATGCGTCTGCGTTGATCGCGTTTACGGTCGATGACCTTTATCCGAATGAGACGATGAATTACGTCTTCGGTCAGGCGAGCCTTGAGGATCGAGTCGGCGTCTGGTCGCTGGCTCGGATGGACGACCACACGGACGACCGAAATTTTCTCATTCGTACGTTGAAGATCGCAGCACACGAGACGGGCCATATGTTCTCGATGCGTCACTGCAAAAAATATGAATGCCTGATGAGCGGCACCAACCATCTCGCCGAAACCGACAGCCGCCCGATCGACGCATGTCCGGAATGCACGGCGAAGGTCTGCTGGCTCTCCGATGTCGATCAGGCAGAACGGTACCAGAAGCTCGCCGATTTCTGCCGAAAGAATGGACTGACGAAGGAATCCGACGAGTTCGTAAAAAAATCGAATGCTGTACGTTAACAAACTCTGATAGATTTACGACTCTTAGCGTAAGAAAAAGTTGTCAACCGACTACTAGAATTGTATATTTGTGAGAACCTAAAGGAGAATTATTCTATGAAAAGATTACTGTTCATTTTTGCCGCGATCTTTATTTCAACATTATCGATCACCACCGCTTCTGCCCAACCCGGAACGGAGGCTCCGAAACCAAAGGCAGAAGAGCCAAAGAAATCCGACGACAAAAAAGCTGAAAGCCCGGTCCTGAGCAAGTGGGACGTTGTTATTTCCGCTCCAGGCCAGGATTATGCCGGCGTTCTGAAGATCGAAAAGACGACCGAAGGCTATAAAGGCTCCGTCACGACCGAACTCGGCGAGGCTCCGCTCGGCAGCATTAAGGTGGATGGCGATTCGTTTACCTCGACGATCGTGGTAAACGCCATGGGGCAAATGATCGAAGGCACAATGTCAGGTAAGGTAAAGGACGGCAAAATTACCGGCGACATGAACCTTAGCGGCCTTGGTTCTATCCCTTACACGGGAAAGAAACCCTAGCTCTCGGTTGTTTCTACAAAAAAATTCAGCCAAGAATTCACGCATCACGAAAATGCGCGAGTTCTTGGCTTTTTGATTTTTTTCTTAAAGATCGATGGAGATGCTCATTTGCCGATGTCCCGACGGAACTGCATCCCGTCGAACGATATCTCGGCAACAGCTTTGTAAACCTTGTCGAGTGCGGACGCCAGATCGTCTCCGGTCGCCGTAACCCCGAGGACGCGGCCACCGGCAGTCACAAGTTCCCCACCCACAGGAGGTCCTGATAGCGCCGTGCCTGCGTGAAAGATCTCAGCGTCTGGGACAGACGCGGCTTTTTCGAGCCCCCGGATTGCATCGCCGGTTTTGGGCTTGGCAGGATAGTTAGCGGCGGCGAGTACGACGCATGCGGAACTTCCGCTCTTCCATTTGATCTCACGAAAAGTCTGCGATGCAGATTCGTCCCCGGCGAGCATTGCCTCACAGATATCTATCAGATCGCTTTCAAGCCTGACAAGGATCGCCTGCGTCTCTGGATCGCCGAAGCGGACATTGTACTCGAGCAGCCTCGGGCCCGCCGCGGTCATCATCAAGCCAAGGAAAAGGATCCCGCGAAAACGAAAACCTTCGCGAACGCAGCCGTGAAGCGTAGGACGAATGATCGTATCGATCACGGTTTGGAGGTCTTCGGCAGAAAGCAGCGACGAGTCGGTGATGGTTCCCATGCCGCCGGTGTTTGGGCCGGTGTCGCCCTCGCCGATACGTTTGTGATCGCGGGTTGGCGGCATCAGTGCAAAATTCTCGCCGTCGACGAACATCAAAAGCGAAACTTCCTTACCGAACATGCATTCCTCGAGCACGATCTTCTCAGCCGCGGCGTCACCGACGAGAGTAGCCATCTCGTTGATCGCCGCAACCGCCTCGGCACGGTTCGCGGCAACCACCACGCCTTTGCCGGCAGCCAAGCCATCTGCCTTGACCACGACCGGTGTCGCCGCGTCTCCAAAATCACCGCTTTCAAGCTCCAGAATCGCAAAGCCCGGCGAGTGAGCCGTCACGAATTTTGCCGTCGGCACACCATGCCTGGCCATGAAATCCTTCGCGAATGATTTACTTGCTTCGAGCTGCGCCGCAGCCCGATTCGGCCCAATGATCTTGAGGCCGCGCGATTCGAATTCGTCGACGATACCAAGCGCCAAAGATGTCTCGCCGCCCACAAATGTCAGGCCGATCTCATTGCCCTCGGCAAAAGCTGTAAGCCCCGCAATATCGTCGGGCTTGATCGGCACGCACTCGGCGACCGATGCAATCCCCGCATTGCCGTTGGCGCAAAAAAGACGGCCAAGACGCGGACTTTTGGAGAAACTACGGCAGATCGCGTGCTCGCGTCCGCCCGAACCGATTACCAGAACATTCATAACAATAATTCCCTGCGTTAATGGTAAAACCATTTCGGCTTGACACGAAAATCCGATAGTTGTAATGTCAGGACATTCGGGTATTTTGACTCGAATTTCGCTTCGGTCAGCTTTAACAGATAACTTCGATCACAGGTCCTCGCATGCCGACATACGCACCAATTGAAACGGAGGGTTTGGGTATGACCACCAATAATTACGCCGAAACCGTGACGCCCTCATCCAGTGCGGCCAGTGAGTTCGAGGACACCAATATCCTCTGCATCGATTGTGCACAAGAATTTGTTTGGACCGTCGGCGAGCAGATATTTTTCAAAGATAAGCAACTTCAAAATCCCCCCAAACGCTGCAAAGAATGTAAGAAGGCCAAGAACCGCCGCCTCGAAGCCATAGAGCTTGCTCGAACCACGGGAAAGCGGCAGCGAATTGAGGTTAGAGCCGAATGTGCGAAATGTTCGGTCGTGACAACCGTCCCCTTCTATCCCTGCCAGGGCCGGCCGGTATATTGCCGTGACTGCTTCGCCGCGATGAGCGGAGATATGTTAACTGCAGCCAACGGACACAACTAACACTTCCCGCTATTCTTCCATTTACAAAATCGAAAACCGCCGTGCGGATCGCACCTGCGGTTTTTGTCAAACTCGAAACTAAACAGGTGCACAACCTGGAATCGATATTTAAAAATTAAGTGGGGCGACGTCTCCCACACCGTCGCCCCGGGTCACCTGAGTGACCGGATGTTCACCGGGAGGTGAACAACACAATTATCCACAGGTTTTAAAAAAACGCAACCCAAAAGCGTTGTTATACTAAAAAAACTTTCAACGCTAAGTAATTCTTTCTACTGTATGTTAAGAGCACCGATCAAAGAGTGGATGGCACCATCCTCGCCCGTGACAAAGATGCTGTAAACCCCTGCGGGAGTATCTTCATGGACCTTAACGACAAGGCTCACCACAGAAATACCCGTACCGAAGTCCTGCGGGGCGATCGTATTTGGCGAGAGCGTGATGTAGGGAGAATTGAATTCGATCTCAAGCTTTCGGTGATCAAGGTTCTTGCCGCCAAGGAATATCGTATACTCCCGGCCGCTGGTCAATGATACCGCAGTGTCCGAGAGTTGGCCGTTAATACCAACGAAATTCACGCCAAGCTCAGATCTAGTAAAGTTTATTCGTTCGTTCACAGAACGAGTTTCGTCTTTCGCAACCCTATATGTTCCAAGTACACTCAGCGGAGAAGGCGATAGATCGTCCTCCTTCTGCCAAAAAACCGAGTAGGTTCCGGCCGGAAGCCCGCCAAGCCTAAAACTCCCGTCTGCCTGGAGCTCTGAGATCGCTGAAACCCGCCCTGTACCGGTCTCTTCAGCCCAAACGGTCACGCCTTTAGCCGGCTTTGGCGAACCCGAATTAAGCTTGCCGACGAAAGCGGCACAGCAACCATCGGTCTCAGCTCCGGCGCCATATAGTTCGCGTATAGCAGCGATGTCTGATTCCGCCAATGAGCGGGCCGAAAGGTCTGCAAGCCCGAAGGTACCGTTCTTGGGGAGCGATCCGGACATCGTGGCCCCGAGAACAGCGGAATGGCGAAGTCCGAGCAGGTGGCCGATCTCATGGGTCAACGTCGATTCCAGATCAAATGTCCCAAACGTGCCATCCGTCGAAAACTGCTGGAAAGGATTGAGAACGATGTCAGCTTCGGTAATAAAATTACGCCGATTGTAAAAGACCCGGGTTTTGGCAGACTCAGCTTGCGGATCCTTAGAAAAAAGAAGGAGGTTCTCTGGAGTCTGAGCGATCGTGATCAAACTAACGCCATCACCATTGGCTCCCGAAGGGCTGACGTTCAAACGGTCCGACAGCTCAAATTCAATGCGGACGTCCGAGACTCTCTCCCAGGCCGCAAGGCTTCGCCTGATCGCTCCGATCACGTCGCTGTCCGTCTTAATATTAGTGTTCTGATCGACAACTGAATTTGAAACCGCGATCTTAATGACCCTATCTTTCCACCGTAACCCTTGGGGCTCGGCCTTACCGGCGATCGCCGGCATATAGCTGCCAAATGCAGTTGTGGCGACCGCAGCAACCAGCAAGGCAGTATTGGCGATGGAACGAAAGGTTCTCATGACAGGGACTATACTCCAGAGCCGGCATTCTTGTCATCGGCGCGGCTGACCTTTTCAAGATCCGCAAACCCAACGATCAAAAGTAATGCGACGATCGAGAACGTTGCGAGCACATAAAGGATCGAGATCTGTTCGTACGCGATCAATATCCCGATCACGACTGAAACACCCAGCAACCACAACAATGCCGATGCTCGTCGGCCGATCTTACTATTTTTTGCCATCTATTTATCTCTCTAACTTATTCAAGAAACATAACCCTGAAAGATCATTAATCGACGATCCGCAACGGCATTTCTTGCTTTGAACGATCAGCGTTCTGTTCGTTAGCAACCACGGGAGGGTACTTTCTCTTACTGCCCCCCTTGGAAGCGACCTCTATTATATCAAAAGGCAGCAAAACTGCATCCTCTGATTTACCGTTCTTTATTTTCGTTAGATCTGCCTCTATCGATCTTACCTCGAGTCCATCCCGGCGAAAGATCATCACCCGGCTTGCGTCAGCATCTTTCGACAATCCACCGGCCGTGGCTATCAACCTGTTCAAATTCATCTTTTCACGAGAAAATACCGGTCTCGGATTTACTACTGCCCCGATAACGTAGATCGGCAAGGCTCTGTTTACAGTGATAATATCCCCGCTGAGTATCTGAGGATCTGCATCTGGCTTGCCGCCTAATAGATCAACGATTTTGATGTTCGTGACCATGGATGCGTTGTCCTGGGTTGGGGCCGGCTGCTGCAAAGTCCCTGCTGCCGCAACCATACTTGGCCGGCAGCTTAAGTCTTTAGGACGGAAAATACTGATATCGCCTGACGCTCCGTCGATGATCCCGCCCGCCATGACGATCAGTTCTCGTAGATGAACCGGGCGTTTTATTTGAAATCGCGTGGCCGTTCGCACTGCCCCGTCTAGCCGGACGACCGCTCGATTAGATCGATCCAGTATTCTTACGATCACCTTCGGATCTCTCAGTGTCCGACCAAGGATCTTTGCGATGTCGGCAGCGATCTGGCCCTCTGAGCGACAAAGTCCGTAGACCGGTTCGGAAAGGCCATCGATCCCGTCCAAAAACCCTTCGGGCGTCAACGTTCCGCGCCAATCAAATTCAAAACCGCCGACCACATCGACGTCAATGACATCGCCAAAATGAACGAGTTCGTCATCCTGATAAAAAGGGATTGCCGCCGGCACCGCAGCCTCCTGTTGAGAATTGACGGTCTGAATAGCCCTCGAGAGAACAAGGCACGAGAAAATGAACAAGATTATCAGGTAATACTTCACTTGATTTTCAGATCATTGGCCAGGCGAACGAGAGAAGTTAAAATCCGTATGCGGATCAACCGTTTTTGTCTGCAGAGCGTTTCTTTTTATGGCTGGATTTGGAGTCGACCGTTCCCGGAACCGCGAACCCCTTAAACTCCCAATTACACCCGTCACACAAAAGATTGTATCGAAAAAATATCTTGGAGAATATCGACGTCGGGCGGTAACCTCGTCTGATGCGGCTGCTATTGCATTTAGGACAACGTTGGGAAATCATTATTTCCCTATATTACCAACCCACGGATTATTTGCCCAAGTCAGCCCCGTTGTTTTCCACCTGATTAAGGTTCTCGATCTCCCGGTCGATACGGATCGCTATCTCCTCACGCCACGCATTTTCGATATTATCGCGGCCCAGATAGAAAAGCGCGTCGCGGTAAAGGCTCTTCGCTTTTTGGGTATCGCCCTTAAAGGCCGCCCGTTCTGCCCTTTCGATCCAGTTCGAAACCTTGATGGACACGATCATCTCCTGTAGAACCTCGCGAGATTCAATCAGGCTTTTTTCTAGCGGATAGTATTGCAGCGCGGTATCGATCACTCCGAGGGCGTTCTGTGCCGCCTCAACTTTGTCTGCCGTGCGAGAACGATTTTGGGCTTCGGCAGAAAGCGTTCGGGCCTCGATCTCTGCCCACTTCAGCAGATGATAGCGGTGATATTCTGCAACAGCCGAACGGCCTTTTAGCAAAGGGGCAAGACGAGGCGAATTGGGGTTGACCGTCTTCAGTTCATTTTCATTCAATGAGATATATTCCCCGCACATCTCAAACACTTCGCGGTGACTCGACGAAAATCTGCTCAGCAGTTTTGCGGCCTCGGACTTCTGACGGATCTCGTTGAGTAGAACGGCATTACGCTCAAGCGTAATTTTATTTGAATGCCGCGGCTCGTTTATTTGCGACCGCAGTTGAGCAGACTTGACCCGATTTTCCATCATCCGCTGCTGCATGAGTAAGCGGTTGCGGGCTCGCCGAAGTATCACTTCGCGCAAAATAACCGCTCCGCAGACCAAAATGCATGAGCTGATCCCCGCTGTGATCCACGGAGTTTCTTCACCGCCGTCATGTAAGATGCCCCAGACGACGAAGAAAAATGCGATCGATATTGCTACCGATAGCACATAATAGTTCGATGCTGGCAGCCAGAACGGCCTGCGTTTACTTTCCATTGCCCGTTATCGACCGAACACAGATCAAACTGTAGAAAGGAATCAGATCCAACGTGTTCAATACTGAAATTTTTGATCGTTAATGTCAATGGATTTCTGGTGCAAAGAGTAGGTATAATGAGCCGTGCCTGGAAAGAAAAAAGGGAAACCTGGCGGCCGGCCGGTCTTCGATTCCATCAGAAAACCGACCGCTCCGCCGAGCAGGAAAATGGGCGGCGAGCAGCCCGAGGAAAAACTGCGGCCTTCGCTGCGTAAGATAAAACATAAGAAACCACCGGAAACCGATGAATAGTTACATGCAATCCAGCATTTGGGCAAGACCCGAAATGCTCGTGACCTTCAGGGCGGAAATAATGAACAGCGTCACTCGCGAAGAGCGCACCTTTCGGATCAAGAAAGTACTGCGAAATGGACGTGTCGAACTTTACGACATTGAAGGGGAGTTCCGCGAAACCGCGTTTGAAGCGTTGAATTTTCTCAGGGAAAAGCGAAGCAGAGGTTAAAACTCGTAGATCTTTGCGACAGACATTATCTCCACTTGGTCGAGATTTTGGTCCATGATCTGGGCGATGACCCGGTCGCGATACATTGGCTTAATATTGATCACAAAGACGGGATAATTCCGATCGGTGAGCTTTCCAAGCTCTGTCTTCAGGCGTCCGGGCGTTAAATGTTCTGATACCAATGCCAATTCAACAAGCTCATCCGGGAATGCGCATTCAACAAAAACCGCACGCAGGTCCGGGGTCGAGTTACAAGCCTGCCAAAACTCTTCAGTCTCTGCAGTATCTCCCGTAATAGCAATGGAAATCTTGCCATCGGAAACGATATATCCGTTAGCCGAAACCGGATGGTTTACTCCGATGCTACGAACCGAAAGGTGTCGAACCTCGATACTCGAACCTCGCTCAAATTCACAATATTTGACTACCGGGCCGTGATCGTTGGCAAGTTCCGAAAATCGCGGATAGATAGACCAGTTGAATATATCGCGTTCGAGGATCTCGATCATTTCAGCCGTGGCATGGATCCGCAGCGGTTCCGTGAGACTAGCGAAAAGATCATCAATGAACACTGGAAGGCCGGCAATATGATCTAAATGAGTATGCGTAAGGATGATGTCTCGTATATTGTCACGCTGCATTTGCGAGCATGCCATCGCGAGGCAGCCTGCATCGATCGCCACGCTATCGTCGATCACGAGAGAGAGAAGATGCTGACGGGCCGAGGCCTGGCCGTTCTCGTCGATCGAACTTGGCAGCATTTGGATCTTCATTGCAATTCAGCTTAGATCTCTAACATCTCTTATCTCGCACAGGTCTGAGCACGCCCACCGTCTATCTGATACGTAGAACCAGTTATCCAGGACGCTTTTTCCGATGCAAGAAAGTAGATCAATTCCGCTACTTCCTGCGGAGTTCCAGCTCGGCCAATGGGGTGTGTCTCTTTTGAACGTTCAATGAACGCGTCATAGGCTTTTTCATCCATCCCCCCGCGTTTATGGAGGTTGGTCACTACGACGCCCGGATTCACCGCGTTTACCCTAACACCTTTAGGAGCTAATTCGAGGGCTGAGCATCTAGTCATTTGATCCAATGCCGCTTTTGAAACTCCGTATGCCAGAATATTCGGGAATGAACGCGAACCCGCCACACTCGATACATTAACAATATTACCCTTAGTTTCGATAAGGTGGGGCAGGCACTTCTGCGTCAGGACGAATACCGAACGGAGATTTATCTGAAACATCTTGTCCCATTCGTCAAGCGTGGTCGTCTCGATCGTACCGTTCATAATGATGCCGGCGGAATTCACAAGCACATCGATCTGCCCGTGATTAAAGACCGTCTCGGAGGCGATCCGCTCGAGCTGTGACATCTGAGTCATGTCCGCGAGGTGGGGCTTGATCGAACCGTTCTTCGATTTTACCGATTTACCAAGAGAAACAAGCTCCTTTTCATTTCGCCCAACAGCTACCACGGTTGCTCCTCTGTTCGCGAACAAAAGTGCCGAGGCTCTGCCAATTCCGCTGCTTGCCCCAGTGATAATGACCACTTTACCTTGCATAATATTTAGAGACCGAATTTGCTGTCTAGCATAGCAATGAAACTTCAAATCTAGCAACCCTGAATCTACGCCTTCTTTCGCTCCGCACAAACGAAAAAAAACGGCCGCCAACGACGACCGCGAGAATGAATTACTTGTTGTTTATGAATTGCAAAAACTAGCCTTAAGCGAGGATCGCTTAAGACTCGCTGGGTCTTTGATTGGCAGCAAAAAGAAGATCGAACGCCGCTTTGGTCTCGTTGGTCTTTCGTTCCTTAAGATCTGCAACCCAACCGGTCACATTTGATACGATGCCTCGTGCGGCCGCTCTGGAACTTATCGATTTCCGTTTTTTGGTTTTCAGTGTTCCCGCGTCAGCTTTTTTCACTATCTTTACTTTAGACCTGTCCATGGTATTAGCCCTCCTTGTGTGCCGGATAAAAAACACCGGTATTTTTTGCATTCTGCAAAGTTCTTAGAATTTATTTGCGATTTGCAAACAGTAAGATTACGCCAAACCGGTTCGGGTTGTTCCAAAAATAATTATTTAACGCAAATTTTACATAGACTTGCGGAGATTTGCGGCGACTTATTTAGATTCAACCCCAAAATGGCACAAGGCTTGCCTCTTCACCCTGCGGATGAAACTTATTGACCTCATTATCATTTATCTCGCATGCGGCTCGCCCTTTGCTGTATTCCAGGCTACGAACCGGCAAACGGGACAGGCGGGAGTTAACTGGACGAGAGTACTTACATCTTTTCTTCTGTGGCCCGCGGCCGCCATTTCGTTGCTGATCAGTAAGTTTTTCTCGAACGAAACCCGCCGAAGAGCGGAACTTCAAGATAGTCTCGAAGGTCTCCGTCTTGAATTCGAACAGTTAGTCTTCTCGGGCGAATCGATCACTTTGCTATTCGAATTTCGCGAGACCTTCTACCGCTTTATCGGATTATCAGAGGCTGCCGACGAAGTTCAATACGGAAAAGCAAATGCCGAGATATTCGAGATAAGCGACCATAATAACAAGTTACTTGCATCTCGCTGCCTCGCTCGTAAAAATATGAGACGGCTGGCCGATCATCGCTCAGCCGCCCGCGAAGAATTCGTCGGGCTCATTTCGCGGCTGGCCGGCATCCGGCCGGACTGCCTTGAAATAGTAAGCCTCGCATTGGAACTGGCTGATCACCTCCATGATCAGATCGCAGCCGATGAATTTCAGGCAATGATCTCCGCCCGGCAAACCCAGGACGGAGAATGGACCAGTGGTTTGGAGAAAGAAGTATGGAAATCACGGACCCCCTCAACATCTACGATCAACTAGATCGACGTAACACGGACGAAGCGATCGCTCACAATCTTGAGGTTCTTTGCGAAGCGAATACCAGGATCGCTCAAAGGAAATCGTTCTATCCGTCACTAGAAAGCGAAATTACGGCGTCTTCGCTATCTCTCAAACTGGATTTCAAGAAAACCTACGCGTATCTCGGACTGATGCTTGGCGTATTTCCGCCTGCTTCGTTGTTTGCTCTATTTGTTGTCGAATCGAACGCTCCCAGTGAGATCTGGTTGGTCGCTCTGCTGATGGGCGTTAACACAGTAACGGCTTTCGTGGGATATTTTTTTGGGAAAGTCGTCGGCAGCTTGCTCTATGACCGCGACAACCGTTCGCTGACTTTTTATACGTTCTTTCTACCATTTCTAGGCTTTATCTGGGGAGCGATCAGCGGAGCTGTTGGCGGTGTTTTCCTCTTTATAGTGGGAGCCTTCTTCGGAGCCCTGATAGGCGGGGCGGTTGGCATGCTCGCTCTCCCAGCCTTTTATGCAATGCACCGTCTGCTCAAACACGGCGAATACCTCGAACTGAAATACTTCCTGCCCGTCTCTACCGGGATTGTGTATTCGATATGTGCGGTCATCCTCAGTTACATTGGGAGCGTGTAATTTTGTTCTCAGGTCGGTAAACCGTAAGATTTAGGCAATGCTGGTGGTTCTCCATCTATTTGCTCTGTTTCTGCTCGTCGCACTCGGCTTTTACGTGTTCGTGGCAGATCCGCGCAAGCGTGCGAATCAGACCTTCGCCGCGTTCATTGCTTTTCTGGCGATCTGGACCACAAAAGACCTCATCTTCTGGAGCTTTTACCCGCGAAACACCACGGCTGGCTGGTGGGCGTCAGCGAGTTTTATAACCGCACTTTTAATGCAGTATGCGATGGTCGTTTTCGCCTGGGTTTTCCCCGAAAACGCCCGGACGCCGCGTCGCCTGGCAGCGATCCTGTTTGCACCCGGCATTGTCCTGATTCCCGCCGCACTTTTTGGATTGCTCTGGGAAAAGGTCGGTTTTCAGGACGGCCGGTTTATCATCGACCTGTCTCCGTTGGCGTATGCGTTTGTCGCGTATATCTATTTCGTCTTTGTTTTCGGCGCGGTGGTATTGTTCCGTAAATACCGCAGATACAAAGGCACTCAGCAAGGCCAGCAGGTCGGTGCGATAATCTGGGGCCTCGCGATCACAGGGGTCCTCAAGACGCTCGCAAATCTCGCACTTCCCTTTTTCGGCAACTACGATCTGCTGCCGCTGAGTGCGATCTTTGTGCTTCCAGGCGTACTGATCTATGCGTACGCGATCCTGAATTTCCGGCTCTTTTCACTTCAAACGGCACTAAATCAATTCCGCCTCTTCCCGATCACGTACAAGGTTGCTCTCACAATTGCGACGGTCGCCATCGTGAGCTTCGCCCTTTTTCAAGTGCCGATCGTCTGGTGGGCGTTTCGCAACGGGATGGATTACGAAGCCTGGCGGCGATATCTGGTCTTCAGCGTGATCTCAGCCCTTGTGCCGAATCTACTGCTGTTGCTGCTTGTTCTGAGGACGGTCTCCCGTCCCCTCCAACGCATCACGCTGGCGGCGGTCGAAGTGACAAAAGGTGCCTACGGAACCGAGGTCGACCTGCGCAAGAGTAATGATGAGATCGGCCTGCTCGCGGATTCGTTCAACGAAATGAGCCGCAAAATGGCATCCGACATTACCGAACTCCAACGCCTCAACGACCAGCTCATCCACGCCGAAAAGCTCGCCGCGATGGGCACGCTCGCGGCCGGAGTCGCCCACGAGGTCAACAATCCGCTCGCATCGATCTCGTCCCTCGTGCAAATGATGCGAGCCCAGGAAGGCCACTCGCCAGAAACCCGCGAAAAACTCAATATGATCGCCGAACAGATCCAGCGAATAACGCAGGTCACTAAAGACATGACCAACTTCGCCAGGTCCAGACCGGCCGCAAAAACGGATGTCGATATAAACGCCGTCGTAAAAACTGCGTTGCGATTAGCGAGCTTCGACAAGGCGTTCCAGGATCTAGAGATCAGAACCGATCTCGCCGAAGACCTACCGACCGTATTCGCCGACGAAGATCAGCTGCAGCAAGTAGTCCTAAATCTGCTGCTAAATGCAAAGGACGCTTTGATTGCGGATTGCGGATTGCGGATCGCTGATCTATCAAGAACCGACGCCGCACTGAATTTGTCCGTTTCCGGCACAGATAATCCGCAATCCGCAATCCGCAATCCGCAATCTGACATTTTTATCCGAACCTATCAATCAAACACCGATGTCGTCATCGCAATATCCGATACCGGCACCGGGATCGACGCCGCCGTCGTCGGCCAGATCTTTGACCCCTTCTATACGACCAAACCGGCCGGCCGCGGCACCGGCCTCGGCCTCGCCGTCTGCTACGGCATCGTCACGGCCCACGGAGGGCGTATTGAAGTGACCCAGAATCAGCCTGCGGGGACTACTTTCACGGTTTCACTGCCGGCAAACACCTGATCCTCGCTTACTTTTCACCCACCCGAATTGACACTCCGCAAATAACATTGCAATTTATCTCTATCAGATTTCACAACGACTTCAGAGAGGTTTAGCTAAATGAAGAGACTAATTCTGTCGCTTTTTGCGGCATTGGTTGTGGCAACGCCCGCGTTTTCGCAGGCGAAGCCGACGGCGTTTATTAATGCTCGCATCATCCCGATCGTCGGGGCTCCGATCGAGCAAGGAATATTGCTGGTGCAGAACGGCAAGATCACGGCGGTCGGCGATGCTCGTACCGTGAGGCTTTCGGCGGACGTGACGATCGTGGATATGGCCGGCAAGACGATCATGCCAGGCATCGTTGATACGCACAGCCATATTGGCGGGCCGGCTGGTGCGGATTCTACATCGCCGATACAGCCGGATGTGCGCATCCTGGATAGTGTGAATGTGCAGGCATCCAGCATTCAGCGGGCCCAGGCGGGGGGAATTACCGTTGCCAACATCATGCCCGGCTCCGGCCATCTCGACAGCGGGCAGACGCTTTATTTGAAACTGCGTGATGATGCCGTGAAGATCGATGACCTGCTGATATACGACAAAGCGGGCAAATACATGGGCGGTATCAAGTTTGCCAACGGCACGAATCCGATCCGTGCGGGCGGCGGCTCGTTTCCGGGAACGCGGGCGAAATCAGCCGCACTGGTCCGCGAAGTCTTCATTAAAGCCCAGGAATACAAAGAAAAAGTTGCGAAGGCGGCTGGCGATAAAACGAAACTTCCGCCCCGCGATCTCGCCATGGAAGCTCTCGTCGAAGTACTCGATCAGAAACGCGTGGTGCATTTTCATACGCACCGTCACGATGACATTATGACGGTTTTGCGTTTGCAGAAGGAGTTCGGCTTCCGGCTCGTCCTGCAGCACGTCAGCGAAGCGTGGAAAGTCGCGGATGAGATCGCCAAGGCGAAAGTTCCTTCTTCGATAATCATGATCGATTCGCCGGGCGGCAAGATCGAGACGATCGATGTCGACTACAAGAACGGAGCCGCACTCGAAAAAGCGGGAGCTCTCGTCGGTTTTCATACCGATGACGGCATCACCGATTCGCGTTGGTTCCTGCGTTCAGCCGGAGTCGCCGTTCGAGCCGGGATGAGCCGCGATAAAGCTCTCTACGGCATGACAATGGCCGGAGCGATAATGCTCGATATGCAGGACCGCATCGGTTCGCTGGAATCGGGAAAGGATGCCGATTTCGTGATACTTTCCGGTGATCCGCTGAGCATTTATACACACGTCGAACAGACTTGGGTCGATGGCAAGAAAGTATTTGACCGCTCACGTGCCGAAGACAGAACCTTCGCCGCCGGCGGTAAAGGAGCCAGCGACGACGGGGATGCAATGGCCCATGATGATGGCGACGAAGACGGAGGTAACGAATAATGATGAATGTTGAATTTAGAATGATGAATTACCTTCGCAACGGCGCTTTAATTCTGCTTGCAGCCTTTTGCTTTCTGCCCACTGCCTACGGCCAACTGGCTGTTAAGGGCGAGATGGTTTACACGATGGCCGGCGAGCCGATCGCAAATGGCGTGGTGCTTATAAATGACGGCAAGATAACGGCGGTCGGGCCCTCGGCTTCGGTAACTATTCCGGCGAATTATCGCGTGGTCTCAGCCAAGGTCGTCACGCCTGGATTGATCGACGCACACACGGTCATCGGCCTCAACGGCTATCTCAATCAGCCCCACGATCAGATGGCCCTTGATGGCAGTGCGTCTTTTCAACCCGAACTTCGGGCAACCGATGCCTATAATGCACAGGAAAGATTGATCGAAACCGTCCGCCAATACGGCGTCACAACGATCCATACCGGACATCAGCCGGGAGCATTGGCCTCGGGGCAGACGATGATCGCTAAGACCATCGGAAATACCGTTGATGAGGCTACGATCGTACAAACCGCCATGATCGCGGTCACGCTCGGGCCGGGAGCAAATGCCTCGGGACGTTCGCCGGGAACCCGTGCGAAACAAGCAGCGATGCTGCGTGCCGAACTGATCAAGGCCCAGGAAAACGAGGCAAAAACCGACAAGGCGAAGGATCTCAAATCCCTCATAATGGCCCGAGTCATCAAACGCGAGATCCCGCTGCTCGTCACCGCCGAAGCCGCTCAGGACATAATGACCGCGCTTCGCATCGCAAAGGAGTTCAACATCAAGATCGTCCTCGACGGCGTCTCCGATGCACCTATCGTGATGGACGAGATCAAGGCCTCGGGCTTCCCTGTCATCGTTCACCCGACAATGGCGAGGCCAGGTGGCGATCGCGCGAATATTTCGCTTGAGACGGCTTCGAAATTGAAGGCGGCGGGAGTTCCCTTCGCCCTTCAGAGCGGATTCGAAGGTTACGTTCCCAAAACACGCATCGTCCTGTTTGAAGCCGGAATGGCTGCCGCCAACGGCCTCGGTCTTCGCAATGCTCTCGCCTCGATCACCATCGACGCGGCCAAACTTCTCGGCATCGACAACCGCGTCGGCTCCATCGCCGTAGGCAAAGACGCCGACATCGCAATGTACGACGGCGACCCTTTCGAATGGGTCACGCACTGCACTGGGGTGGTGATCAACGGAAAAGTCGTAAGCGAGATCGTTAAGTAGCCTGGATTTGTCTATCCAGGCTGTGGGTGAGCGATGAAAGAATATTCTCTGAGGAAAGTAAGGGTACGGAAGGTGGCTGAGCCTTCCGCTCCCCATCATACCGAGGTTTATAAAAACTGGGTCGAGGTCATTGGCAGACTTGTCGTGGGCATGGTCGCCTTATGCTATGTCACCGGCATGATCGTCGAACACATTCACCTGAGTGATTCGGGGGTTTCCGGATTGAGTCTGTTGAGGCTCAATTTTGTAATGGCCGGATTCTGGACGCTGATGCCGCTGCTCATTTCTACTGTCCTGATCCATAGCATTCTCGTTTCGCTCCCGATCACTCTCTTTGGCCCAAAATTTCAATTCCAACCAAGATTTGCCTTTAGAAATCTACCAAGGCTCTTCGTTATCATTCTTGGCACATATCTTATTGGTTCCTTTCTGCGGTTCCTTCTTCGTGATGCGCGTATTACTACCGATATACACTGGCTCTACTTCCCGATCGCGGGATTTATTCTTGCGGTCGCTATCCAGTTATCTTCGAACCGGCTCAAACGCGTCAAACTTCTTGGCTTGACGGAATCCATATTCTCAAGTTGGTCAACCGCCGGCATCTCACTGTTAGCATTCAGTCTATTCATAACCTATTGCTTCCTAGTCGCAAGAAATATCTATCCTGCAATTCCTGCCTCGGCCGCTGGTGGGAAACTTCTGAACGTCAAGTTTGTCATTCACGGGACCGACACACTTTTTAAGAGTATTGAAGATCCCGTTGGGTTCTATCAGGGACGTAACCCGATTATTTTAGAGGACAAAATTGATGATTCACGAGAACACGATGAAGTAACAAATGAGTTCTTATTGCTGCTGGAAACTGATACCGAATACGTAGTTTCTACAGGTGTTGCCACAATCAAGATCCCGCGCGAGATCGTTAAAGCGGTTCTTGTCTTTCCCGAGGAACTTCCTGACGAAAATGACGATTATGAATAGTGGGCCGCTCTATTGATCGGAGAAACTGATCACATTCTTCTCCTATCCGCCGTGACCTGAACCAGTTTCGCAGGGAAGGTCGGGTGATCCTCTACTCGACCTAGCGTTTAGTGTCGTGAAGGATGCCTAAAAATCATGGAGTTCTGTGCTAAATTCTCC
>Ga0138256_10000554_pt1 | contig 40986 bp, 29 predicted proteins | sample KNB2016incub_MG_FD_105486 | JGI IMG/M metagenome (GOLD analysis project Ga0138256, IMG submission 105486) | Active sludge microbial communities from wastewater in Klosterneuburg, Austria - KNB2014incub_MG | ecosystem: Engineered > WWTP > Activated sludge > Unclassified | place: Austria... | reverse complement strand
CCGGCCGTCATTCATTGCTGGTGGCGGCGCCGCCGGCGGCATGGCCCGGGGCACCCTTGCCGCTGCCCTACCAGCTGTCGTTGTCGAACATCGGCGCCGACGCCGAGCCCGACCGCCGCGTCGACGCGCTGCGGCTCGTGCCCGACCAGTCGCGCAGCGCCAGCTTCGACCAGACCGGCGACCGTGACACCTATGCCGTCGATGCCGTGGCCGGCCAGCGCGTGCTGTTCGAGGTGTACGGCATCGGGTTTCAGGTCTCGTCGTACGCGGCCCGCTTGTATGGCCCTGGCGATACCGATACGGGAATTGCCACGCTGTCCAGCCTGTCGCAAATCCGCTTCGTCAGCGCGATCGAACAGAGCGGGCGCTTCACGCTCGACCTGCAGTCGCGCGCCGAGATCGGGGGGCCTGCCACCGCCGTGCCGGTGGGCTACACCGTGACGGCACACCTGCTGCCGGCCGATGATCACGCCGGCACCTTCGGCGCGGCCGAAGCATTGGCGGTCGGGCAGACGGCACGCGGTGTGCTGGACCTGCCCGGCGACCTCGATGCGTTCGCGGTCGACCTGGTCGCGGGGCAGCGCTATGGCTTCGAGCTTGCCACCGGGGTTGGATCGGCGGTGGCCGGTCTGGTTGCGCTACGGCTGTACGACACGGCCGCCAACCTGCTGCGCGAGGGGCGCATCACGAACGCAGTGGCCGCGGCCTTGAGTTTCGAGCCCGAGACCAGCGGCCGCTACGTGCTGCGCGCCGAGGCGCCGGTGTCGGTGACGGCCGGTGCGCTGGGCAGCGGCGCCTACGAACTGCACAGTGCGTTGTGGGCGGCCGACGATTTGCCGGGCCGGCTGTCGGCGGCGCCCACGCTTGCCATCGGCGACGAGCGTGCGATCGGTTTCGACCAGGCGGCCGACCTCGACATCGTGCGCTTCTACGCCCAGGCTGGCGAGCGCTTCACGCTCAACCTGACCACCGCGGCGGGCGCGCCGGCCGCGGCGGCGCTGGCCGTCGTTGACGGCATGCAGCCGCTGCCGCCGCGCCTGGTCGACAGCGCCGGCGGCAGCCTGCAGGTCGTGGCCACGTACGCGGGCTGGCACTATGCGCTGGTGTCGCCGGCCTCGGCAGCCAGCAGCGCCAGCCTCGCCGGCAGCTACCGGTTGCGCGTGGACGCGCGGGGCGCCGACGACCACGGCGATGCGCCTGTGGTCGGCACACCGATCGCGGTCGGCGAGACCGCCTCGGGCCGCGTTGATCTCGGTGGCGACATCGACTGGTTCCGTGTCGATCTGCAGGCTGGGCGCCGCTACCAGTTCGAATTGACGATCCCGGCGTCTGACCTGGCGATCGGCGTCGCGCCCGACCTGGTGCTGGCCGACATGGCCGGCAACGACCTCTACGCGGCGGCACTGGGTGCACGCGGCAACGCCGTCAGCCGCTTCGTGTTCAGCCCGGCGCAGGACGGCAGCTACGCGCTGCGCCCGGCGGGTGTGGCGTCGTACACCCTGCAGGTCGATGCCGTCGCCGCCGACGACGTGGCTGACCTGGCGGCGCTTGCGCGGCCGCTGGACGTGGCGGTGACCTACCAGGCACTGGGCATGGTGGTGCAAGGCGGTGATGGGCCCGAACTGTTCATCGGCGGTTCGCGCGACGACCAGTTTTACGGCGACGGCGGTGCCGACATCCTCTCGGGCGGGCCTGGCAACGATCTTCTGGACGGCGGTGCGGCCATCGACCTGGCCCGCTACCCCGGCACGAAGGTGGACTATCGGCTCAGCCACGGCGCCGGCAGCTGGGCGGTGCAGGACCTGCGGGGCGCGCTCGGCACCGACACGCTGGTCGGCGTCGAGCGGCTGGCCTTCGAGGGTTCGCCCACGGCGCTGGCGCTCGATCTGGACGGACAGGCCGGCGTGGTGGCCAAGCTCATCGGCGCCCTGTTCGGACCGGCCTGGTTGGCGCGCGCCGACGTGGTCGGGGTCGGTCTGGCGGCGTTGCCGACGATGTCGCCGCTCGAACTGGCGCAGGTGGCGGTGACCAGCGACCTGTTCGCGTCCGAGGTCGGCTCGCACAGCAACCGCGACTTCGTGTTTGCGGTCTACACCCATGTCTTCGGCCGCCCGCCGGCCAACGCAGACCTGCAGGCCTACACGGCCTTGCTCGACCGCGGCGAATACACACAGGCGACGCTGGCGCTGGCGGCGGCCGACGCGCCGCAGAACCTGGTGAACATCGATTTCGTGGGTTTGCAGGCCGGCGGCATCGAGTACCTGCCCGGCTGAGCCGCAGGGCTGGAGCCGGCTGGCGAAAAGGTCTGGCTCCGCCACCGGCCTTGCGCCTGGCGCTGGCGGCTCTTGCCGTTTGCCTGTTCACCGGACCGGCCCGCGCGCAGATCGCGGTCTACGACACGGCCACCGGCCTGGTGCACGGCGGCACCAACGCCGGTGCAACTGTCGAGCGAGACCACGGCCGATGGCCAGCCGCTGTTGCTGGCGCAATGCGCCAGCGGCGACGATGCCCTGGTGCAAGTCCAGGTGCGGGGACTGCGGCGCTACCTGCGGCTGTCGACCCCGGCCACCAGCGCAGCCCTGGTCGATCCGGTCTTCCCCGGCGACTTCGCCACCCTGGCGTTCGCCGGCTCGACGGTCGACCCCGACAGCGGTGCGCTGACCAGCCTGTTGTGGACCAGCCTGACCCCGAACAGCGCTTGCCGCCTGTTTCGCACCGGCCCCGACCTGCAGGCACCGGTGAGCATCGCGACCTACAGCGGGTCCATCGATCGCGTGGCGCCTTTCACCCACCAGCGCATGGCGCGCGGCTGGATGTTTCGCGCAGACGGCGCGCTGCGCCGCTACGACGCGGCGACGCGCAGCGCCGGCCTGGTGCAGGACGGCGTGGACGTCTTGATTGGCGGTGCGCTGCACGACGACGACAGCGTGCTGATGCGTGCCCAGGCGGCTGGGCAGGCGCGGCTGCTGCGCTGCGTCGACGCCGCCGGCGCGCGCTGCGTGACGTTGCTGTCGGGGTCTGCGGTGGGCACCACGGCCAATGCCTTCCTGCTGCAGACGCGCAACTACGTGCAGCTGTATCCCGTCAGCGGCACCCTGGTCACCAGCGTGCGCAAGGCCGATGGCGCCAGCGTGCAGATCGACATCCCGACCGGCGGCTTTGTCCAACTGTGGTCGTCTTTCGGCAGCGCCGGGCAGGCCGCCGGAGACCGGCTCTTCTACTGGCACAACAACGGATCACGCAACCTGGTGGGCAGCATTCTTGCCGACGGCAGCGACCGCAAGGAGTTCGACGGCACGCCGATCTCGACGGTATGGACTTTGCCGCAACGGCTGGCGCCGCACCGCCTGGGCAACCTCGACGGCGTGGCGCCGATCGACAAGCTGCCGGTCCGCGCCGGCGTGGCGGGCAACCCGCTGGGCAACGGCAGCGTCGGCACGATCGGCCTGCTGGCCGATGTACGCCAACCCAACCTGTCCTCGGTCAAGAGCCTGGACGCCTTCATGTTGCGCACCCAGCCGCCGGGCATCGTGCGGCAGAGCAACCTCATCCCCTGATCCCTGCGCCGCGTGCATCGGCGGCTGCAGCGCTGCGCTTCATTCGATTGCCAGCGCACCGAGCCTTGCCCACAATGGGCGCAGCGAAGGCGTAGCTGTCGAGGTACTTGAAGGGTCGTGGACCATGGCCGAACTGACCGTGTTGCTGGCCGCTGCCCGAGCAGGTGACCAGGCCGCCGCTGGCGAAGCCTTTGCGTTGCTGTACCAGGACTTGCGACGGCTGGCCCGCTCGCGCCTGCGCCAGCACCAGACCATGACGCTGCTGGACACCACGTCGCTGGTGCACGAGGCCTATCTCAAGCTGGTGGGCGCCGACGCGCTGGCGGTCGAGGACCGGCACCATTTCTTCGCCTACTCAGCGCGCGTGATGCGCTCGGTGATCGTCGACTTTGCCCGCGCCCGGCTGGCCGAGCGGCGTGGTGGCCAGGCTGAGCATGTGGTGCTGGACACCGTGTTGCTGGGCCAGATCGCCGCGCCCGAAAATGATGCGCTGCGTGTGCACGAGGCGCTGCAGGTGCTGGAACAGGCCGACACGCGGCTGGCCCAGGTGGTCGAGATGCGTTACTTCGGCGGCCTCAGCGAAACCGAGATCGCCGAAGTGCTGGGTGTCTCGGAGCGCACCGTGCGCCGCGACTGGGACAAGGCACGGCTGCTGATGATGGCGGCGATGGCGTAGTTCGCGGCCGGCCGGCGATGTCCGGTTTGTCCGCGTGGCAACGTATGTGCCATCAGCGGGCAGACCAGGGCCGAGGCCCTGCCGGAAACCGGAGTCACGATGGGCGCCACAGTCGACGAACTCAGGCAGCTCTCACTGTTGCTGGACAGTGCACTTGAGCTCGACCGGGCTGGGCGTGAGACTTGGCTGCGCTCGCTGAGCGGTGACGCCGAACGTCTGCGACCGACCCTGTGCGCGCTGCTGGCTGAAGATGAGCGCAGCGACGCCGCGCAACGCCTGGACCGCGGCGTGGCCTTCGATCCACCGGCAAGCCATGCCGACGATCATGCGGCCGGGCAGCATGTCGGCCCCTACCGCCTGCTGCGCCCGATCGGCCGGGGCGGCATGGGCGAGGTCTGGCTGGCTGAGCCCGTTGACGGCCAGATCAAGCGCCAGGTTGCCCTCAAGTTGCCCACGCTGGGCCTGCAGCGCCGCACGCTGGTGCAGCGCTTTGCGCGCGAGCGCGACGTGCTCGCCAGCCTGACCCATGCGCACATCGCACGCCTGTACGACGCCGGTGTCGGCGACGAGGGTCAACCCTATTTGGCGCTGGAGTTCGTCGAAGGCCAGCCGATCACCACGTACTGTGAGACGCAGCGGCTCGGCCTGCTTCAGCGCGTGCAGCTGCTGCTGCAGGTGATGGACGCGGTGCAGCATGCGCACGCCAACCTGGTGATCCACCGCGACCTCAAGCCCGGCAATGTGCTGGTAGGCGCCGACGGGCAAGCCATGCTGCTCGACTTCGGCATCGCCAAGCTGCTGCAGGCCGACGAAACCCAGGCCCCGGAAACCGAGCTCACACGCGCAGGTGGGCGCGCATTGACGCTGGCCTATGCCGCACCCGAACAGATCGGCGGCACGCCGGTGAGCATCGCCACCGATGTCTGGGCGCTGGGCGTGCTGCTGTACGAGCTGCTGACCGGCGGCCGGCCGTTCCAGGGCAGCCGCAGCGAGATCGAACAGGCCATTCTGTCGCAGGAACCTGTGCCACCCCGGCAGCTGCCACCCGGCCTGGCGACGATCGTGCTGAAAGCCCTGAAGAAGACAACGGCCGAACGCTACGCCACGGTTGCGGCCTTTGCCGACGACCTGGGCCGTTGGCAACGCGGCGAGCCGGTGCTGGCGCAGCCCGACAGCCGTGGTTACCGATTGCGCCGCTTCGCGGCCCGGCACCGCGCGGCGCTGCTGATCGCAGCCACGGTGTCGGCGTTGCTGATCAGCGCGGCAGCGGTGTCGATCCGGCAGGCGCAGCTGGCGCGGCAGCAGACGCAGCTGGCGCAGGTCGAGGCGCGCACGGCGCAGGCGGTGCAGGACTTTCTGGAGGGGATCTTCAAGGCGAACTCGGGCGACCAGGTCGACCCGATCGCGGCCAGGCAGCGAACCGCCCGGCAGTTGCTCGACGAGGGCGCAGCACGCGTCGATCTGGCCTTGCGCGATGTGCCCATGGCCCGACTTCGCGTGCTCGGCACGCTTGCCGACGTGTATCGGCAGATGGGGCTGCTCGATGCTGCGGCAAAGTTGCTCGAAGCCCGGTCCGAAGGATTCGCCGCGTTGGGTGAGCGCCAGGCTGCCGCGCAAGTCATTGCGCTCTCACAGTGGGCCGAGATCTTGGTCCAGGCGGGAAGCCGCGCCAAGGCGCGCGAGGTGCTGAAACGCGCCGAGTGGGTATCGCGCACCTTGCCCGACTCGGCAGAGGCATCGAAGGCCTCCTATCAGGTCGCGCTGGCGGCCCTTCATGCCGACGCGGGGGATGCTCAGGGCCTGCCTGCTGCAGAGGCGCAGCTGGCCGCCTTGCGCTTGCAGCCACCAACGGTGGACAGGCTGCGTCTGCTGGTGATGATCGCGGCGATGCACAGTGGACAAGGCCGCTTCGACCGTGCGCGCGAACGACTGCTCGAGGCCATTTCGCTTGCGCCCCAGTTGCCGGGCGGGGCGGCCAGCGAACTCTCAGCCGTGTACGCCGGGCTTGCCGATGCCGAAGCCTGGGCGGGCAAGATCGAAGCGGCCGAGGCTGCCCAGCGCAAGGCGGTGCAGGTCAGCGAAGGCAACGCCGGCCCAGGCAGTCTGCAGGCTGTGAATGCCCTGGTCGGTCTGGCGGCCCACTTCAACTCTGCCGGACGGCTGCGCGAAGGGATCGAGACCTTGCGCGATGCACGAACGCGCGCGTCGGCCTGGTTGCCGTCGGAGATCCGGACGGATCGCCTGCGCTCGATCATGGTGACCGAGGCAAGGGCTCTGCGTGCCTTCGGGCAGGTCGAGAATTCGCTTGCGCTGCTGGATCAGGCGCGGTCGATGATGGTTGACGAGAAGAGCAATCCACCCCAGTGGGTCTGGTGGCAGGTGGTCCGCTCGGCTGCGCTGGTCGATCTCGGGCGCTATGACGAAGCACGGAGTGGGCTCGAAGCCGCTTCAGGACTGATTGCCACTGACCGGCTGGCGACCTCCAACCTGCGCCACGCCGTGTTGATGCGACAGCTTGCATTGGAGCTGGCAACGGGGGACGCAGCAGCTGCGCATGCGAAATGGCGCCAGTTGTCCGGAACGGGCTTGCGAGGTGACCCCGATCGGAAATGCGACCCTGTCGGGCTGCTGCTCGAAGCCCACATCGAATTGCTGCGAAGTCGACCAACGGCAGCCGTGTCGGCAGCCAATCAGGCACGCGCCGGCTTGCGCGTCAGCGATGCGGCTTTGTATCGCGAATCGGCGGACATCGAGGCCCTGTTGGTGTTGTCCAAGGCTCAGCGTTCACTCGGCCAGCGCGACCCGGCGCTGACCCATGCTCGCCGCGCCCTGGCGCAGGCGGAGCGGCTGTACGACCCCGAGTTCAGCACCACCCTGGCGAGTGCTCAGGTTGCGGTCGGCGAAGCCCTGCTGCTGTCGAACGATCGCGTGGCTGCGCAGCAGATGTTGAACCGTGCCCGCGCCATTCATGCCCGGCACCCCAGGCTGGGGCAGCACCTGACCCGCCCGCTGCAGCAGCTGTCGGCAGCTCTGGCCGATCGCTGAGCGTGCGGCGCGCTTGCCGCGCGGCTGCGAAGCCATAGCGGGCAAGCTGCGCGTCCCTCGTCGCAGGGACAGGCATGTCCGGTTGCCGGCGGCGGCCCCGTACTCCCTGGTGAGCCCTTGTCGAGGGCTCCATCCACCCAGGGAGCGCCACCTTGTTGCACACCACGACCTCAGCCGCCGGGCTGCCGATTCCGGACTGCGCCGATGGACTACGCACCACCTTGCAGCGGGCTCGCCTCGCGCTGCGCAGGGGTCGTTGATGGACACCCTCAGCCTCTTCCCCATCTACCTCGCCACCGGCGCCATCTCCGGTCTGTTGGCCGGGCTGCTGGGTATCGGTGGTGGTTTGATCATGGTGCCGGCGCTGCTGGCCGGTTTTGCCATCGCCGGGGTGCCCAGCGCATCGATCCCGGCGCTGGCGCTCGGCACCTCATTAACCGCGGTCTGCTTCAACAGCCTGCTGGCCAGCCGCGAGCATCTGCGCCTGGGCAACCTGGTGCAGCCGTTCTCGGGCCGCATGCGGGTGCTGGCGGCCTGGCTGGTGGTCGGTGTGCTGGCCGGCACGCTGCTGTCGACCCGGCTGCCGCAGCGCGGTGCGCTGCTGGCCATCGCGGTCTTCCAGATCATCGTGGGCTGCCAGATGCTGCGTGCGTCGTTCCGGCCCGCACCTGCAGCGAGCGGCCTGAGCAAGGCCCAGTTGCAGGCTGACCTGGTGCCGCAGCAACAACTGCAGCCGCAGCAGGCGCGCGCCTTCCTGCTGCTGACCGGCATGGTCAGCGCACTGGGCGGCATCGGCGGCGCCACGCTGCTGGTGCCGTACTTCAAGCGGGCCGGCATCGAATACAGCCAGGCGGCCGCGCTTTCGAGCGGCTTTGGCTGCGTGATCGGGGCTGCGGGCTGCCTGTCGTATGCACTGCTGGGTCAGGCCGACGCCTCGATCCCGATGACGCTGGGCAGCGTCAACCTGCCGGCCTTCGCCAGCCTGGCGCTCGGCGCCAGTCTGCTGGTGCGCTGGGGCGCCAGGCTGTCGAAGCAGCTGCCGCAAGTCTTGTTGACACGCGGCTTCTGCGACTTTTTATTGACCTCTGGCGGCAAGCTGCTGTTGCCGATGGTGCTGGTTTTGTGAAGGCCGGCAGTGCGGTCCGCGCGTGGCCTGTCCGGTCTGCCGCCGCGCCCGCGTACTTCCCATCGAGGGCCAGTCCGACCGGCCTTCGCCCACCACCTGGAGTCCGCACCATGAACCACGCTTTCACGCCTTCGCACTCTGCTGCGCACCGCACCTGGATCTCGCCAGGCACGGTGCTGGCTGTCATCACCGCCTTGGCGCTGCTCGGCATGGTGTCGACGCTGGCCTTCGATCAGGTGCTCGACGCTGTGACCCTGGTCCGCCCCGGCGCACAGCCGCCCGCAGCACCCGTTGCCCCTGCAACGGCGTTCGCCCCTGCGCCCGGCACCAGCGTTCCCGATGCGGCGTCGGCCCTGCGTGGCCGCGGCCCTCCGGATGAAGAATCTGCGCCGACGTTCTGAGGCTCGCATCGGCAGACAATGCGGCATCCCATCGATGTCGCCCCGCTTGCCATGCGCCCGAGTCACCTTGCTCCGCCTGACGCCGCCTTTGCGGAAATCGAAGACCGCGGTTACCGCGCCAGTGAACTGACGCGCGGCCCCTGGCACCCCGAACAGCAGCACGCGGGGCCGCCGATTGCACTGGTCTGCCGCGCCATCGAGCAGGCGGCCGCGGCCCACGGCCTGGACCATTTGTCGCGCCTGACCGCCAACCTGCTGCGGCCGGTTCCGCTGGGCGACATCGCGGTCGAGGTCATGACCGATTACGCCGGCCGCAATGCCGGTCACTACTCGGCGCACCTGATGTCGGGCAACAAGGAGATCGGTCGCTTCACCGCGCTGATGCAACGTTCGAACCCACTTGAATTGCCGCCCGACCTGGCCGGCCATCCGCTGCCGACTTTGAGCCCGGGGCCCGACGCGTCGGCGCTGGTGGTGTTCCCGTTCGCGGGCCGCCAGCTCGGCTACGGGGATCTGGTGGAAACGCGCAGCGCACGCGGCAAATTGTTTGGCGGGCCCTGCGCGATCTGGTTCCGCCTGCGCCACCCGCTGCTGGCCGGCGAGGCACCCAGCCCGTACCAGCGGGTGGCGGTGGCCGCTGATTCGGGCAACGGCATCAGCGCCGTGCTCGACTACCGCCAGTACCTGTTCCTGAACGCCGACCTGACCATCCACCTGCTGCGTCGCCCGGTCGGTGAATGGATCGGCCTGGATGCGCGCACCCATCTCAGTGACAGCGGCGTCGGCCTGGCCGAGTCAGCCCTGTATGACACGCAGGGATTGATCGGGCGATCGCTGCAAAGCCTGACGATCCGCGCGCGGCCGTAAGCGCGACAGGCGGCCGACGCGCTGGTTCAGTCGCGCTCGCTTTCGCTGGCGCCTTCCACCGGCAGCCGCTCGGCCTGCCAGCGCAGCATGCCGCCGGCCAGGTTGGCGACGTTGTCGAAGCCGGCCCTGCCCAGCTGCAATGCAGCCTGCGCCGAGCGCGCGCCCGAGCGGCACAGCGTCACCAGTGGCTGGTCGCGCCGCAGTTCATCCAGGCATGACGCCAGCGTGGCCAGCGGCAGCAGCCGCGCGCCGGGCACATGGCCCAGCGGGCCGTCGAACTCGGCCGGCTCGCGCACGTCGATCAGCTGCACCGCCCGGCTCAGCTCGTGCAGCGTGCGCGGTTCGATCTCCCACAGCCCGGCAAAGGCCCACACCAGCGGCGCCCAGCCCGGCTCGGCCGGCGCCTGCAGGTCGCCTTCGGGGCGGCCGCAGCGCAGGTTGGCCGGCACCGCGCGGTCCATCTGCCTGGGGTGCGGCAGGCCCAGGTTGTTCATGTAGCCGACAAAGTCACCCAGGCTGCTGCTGCCGCCGAAGCGCGGGTTCCAGCGCCGCTCTTCAGCCACGCTGGTGCAGGTCAGCCCGCGGTAGTCGTGCCCCGGGTACAGCAGGCAGTCATCGCCCAGGCTGAGCAACTGCTCGTGCACCGAGTGGTACAGCCTCTCGGCGCTGCCTTGCTGGAAGTCGGTGCGGCCGCAGCCGCGGATCAGCAGCGCGTCACCGGTAAAGGCCAGGGTCTGATCGTCGAGCACGTAGCTCAGGCAGCCGTTGGTGTGGCCCGGTGTGGACCGAACCTGCAGGTGGCGCGAACCGAATTCGACGCGGTCGCCGTGCGCCAGCAAGCGGTCCGCGCCCTGGGTGCCGGCCACCGAGGCCACGGCAATCCGGCTGCCGCAGCGCTGCTGCAGCAGCCAGGCGCCGGTGACATGGTCGGCATGCACGTGGGTTTCCAGCGTGGCCAGCAGCGTCAGGCCCAGTTCGCGCAGCAGCGCCTCATCGCGCCGCACCTGCTCGAACACAGGGTCGATCAGCAGCGCCTGGCGACTGGCGCGGTCGGCCAGCAGGTAGGTGTAGGTCGAGGAGACGGGGTCGAACAGCTGGCGGAAGATCATGGCGGCAGGGGCGGGATGGGTTGGCCCGAGTGTGGGCCAGTCCGCGACCGCGCATCAAGCCGCAGGGGTTTGTGGGGGTGGCACCAGATCGCGCAGATGGATCAGGCCGCGCTGCGGCAGGCGCGAGCGCGGCGCCCAGGGCGGCTGCAGACAGACCGCGCGGCGCCCGGCGGCCTGGGCCAGCACCAGCGCCGTCGACTCGAGCCCGGCCACCCAGGCCACACGGTCGATCGCCGTGGCCACGTCAGGCGACAAGTCCAGGCCCACGCTGTGATGGCGCTGCCGCGCGGCGATCCAGGCGTCCCAGCGGCCGGGAGGGTCGCGTTCGTGTGGCCGCAGGCGCAGGTTCAGCGGTTCACGCAGGCCCAGAAAGGCGGCATTCGCCAGCAGGTAGTCCAGCGCCTGTTCTTCGCCCGGCGCGTCGCCACCCCAGGTCTGTCCCACCGGCTCGGGCAGCAGCAGCACCTGCTGGCGGCGCTGGGGGTCGGGGCAGGGTGCCAGACGCTCGACCTGTTCACGCAGGTGCAGGTTGGGCTGCAGGCTGACCACCTGGCCCGGGAAGGTGGCGCGCGCCAGCACATAGGCCTCGGCGTCGCAGACCCAGATCTCGGTCGGCAGCAGCCGCAGGCCGTCGCGCTGAAAGCGCCCGGCGTAGTCGATCCAGTGGTCCAGCACCGCCACCGAGCGCAGCCCGCGTGCAGCGGCTTCGGCGCGTGCCTGGAATTCGAGGTCCGAGTGCCAGCCGCTGCCCGACAGCAGCATGGCCGCGCCGTCCAGCGCCTGCTCGATCGTCGGCACCAGCCCGCGCTCGCCGAAACGTGAGCGCCACAGCGTCAGCGCCGGGTCCTGCAGGCAGGCGCGCACGACGCCGCGGTCGAGCTCGATCCAGGGCAGGATCAGCTGGGCCGGGCCCGCGGCCTGGCACACCAGGGCCAGCGGCGACGGCAGCGCAGGTCTCACGCGCGTGGCCGCCGGCCCGCAGGCAGGCGCTCAGGGGTCGCGTCGGGGCGCTCGACAAGGGGCGATGGCATGGCAGGCAGGGCACAGCAGGGGCCGCAGCCTGCATCCTGCGCGCAGCGGGCCGGCGCCAAGACGCCGAAAACAAGGTCGATCCGCGGGCTGTTGCTCAGCCGCCGCCGAACATCGTTTCCATCTCGCGCCGCACCGCATAGGCCTGGGTGCCGGTGTCGATGGCCACGTCGGCCCAGCTCAGGCTCTGGCCCTTCTTCACCGGCCGCAGCAGCTTGATGCCGTGCGCCAGCCCCAGCGGCAGGCCGCCGGCGGCCAGGCTGGCTGCAGCCGGCGTGAGCTTGCCCCACACCGTGTAGCCGCCCTCGCCGTCGAGCATCTCGCCCACCTGCAGGTCGCGCTTGGCGGTGGCCACGACGTCGGCAACAAAGGCTTGCGCCACGCCGGTGGGTTCACGCCGCAGCGCCAGGCTGGCCACCGAATAGCCCACCTCCAGCCCGATCAGGTGCCAGCGCTTGTACAGCGTGAAGTAACGCCCGCTGGGGTCGGTGTGCGCCTTGTATTCCTCGAAGCAGTGGCGCACGTAGTCGGTCTCGCCTTCGACCGTGACCCACACGCCCATGCGGATGTCGTAGGGGATCACGCGGCCATCGGTCTCCAGCGACGAGATCACCTCGACCATGCCCTTCTTCTCCAGCACGCCGCCTTCGCTGCGCGGCCGCGTCACGAAGGGGATGTCCTCGATGCTGGCCGGCGGGTAGAGCAGGCCGCCGCTGGGCACGTCCAGGCCGGTGGCGTTGGCCACCGCGGTGCTTTCGATGGCCGGTTTGCTGCCGTCGAGAAAGCTGTTGAACATCTTCGGGTTGAGGCCGCCGCGTTCGGCCTGCTCGGCGTTCAGGCCCCAGTGCTGCCACACCGTGTCGGGCGTGCTCTCGCTGTAATGCGGCAGCCACTTGTGACCACGCCCGGCAGCGACGACCGGAAAGCCGCAGGTGCGCGCCCAGTCGACCAGGTCGCAGATCAGCGCCGGCTGGTCGCCGAAAGCCAGCGAATAGAGCACGCCGGCCTGCGCCGCCTTGCGCGCCAGCAGCGGGCCGCAGAAGGCATCGGCCTCGACCGTCACGTTGACCACATGCTTGCCCTGGGCAAAGGCCTCCAGGCAATGGTCGACCGCGGCGATCGGGTTGCCGGTGCACTCGACCACGATGTCGATCGCCGGGTGACGGACCAGCGCGCGCCAGTCGTCGCCGACATGCGTGTTGCCGTCGCGCAGCGCGGCGTCGAGATTGGCCGCCTGCACGCGCTGTGCGTCCCAGCCCACACGCGCCAGGTTGCGGCAGGCGGTTTCGGGCGACAGGTCGGCAATGCCCACCAGGTGCACGCCCGGCGTGCGCGGCACCTGGGCCAGGTACATCGAGCCGAACTTGCCGGCGCCGATCAGCGCAACACGGATCGGTCGGCCTTCGGCGGCGCGTTGTTGCAGTTGGCGGTGCAGGCTCATCACATTGTCCTAGGAGAGGATGGCAGGGCTCGCTAGCATCGGCGTCCAAAACCGCGCCCTGAGCGCACGGAGCGTGCAGATGACCTCGAACCCGAAGCCAGCAAGCAGGCGTCGAATGGTAGTGCCCGCCGCGCTGTGCATGGCTGCGCAGGGCCTGGTGGGGTGGATGGGCATGGCCGCTGCCGCCACCACCGCGCCCAGCGTGCCGGCGCGCGACGTGTATTTCGGCGTCACCGTCGAGGACCCGTTTCGCAATCTCGAGGATTTGCAGAACCCCGATACCCGGCGCTGGATGCTGGGCCAGGGCGAGCAGGCGGCCGCGCAACTGGCGCGCATCGAAGGCCGCGATGCGCTGCGCCAGCGGCTGATCGAGCTGGACAAGAGCAGCGGCGATCGCAGCCATTCGTACACGCGACGCGCCGGCGGGCGACTGTTCTACCTCACGCGGCCGGCCGGCCAGAGTCAGTTCAAGCTGGTCATGCGCCAGGGGCTGCGTGGCGCCGAGCACGTGCTGGTCGACCCGCAGGCCATGACCAAGTCCAGCGGCGTGCCGCACGCGATCAACTACTTTGCACCGTCCTGGGACGGGCGCACGCTGGCGTACGGCATTTCGGCCGGGGGCTCGGAGCAGGCCGAGCTGCACATCGTCGACGTGGCCAGCGGCCGGGCGCTGCGGCCGCCGATCCCGCGCGTGGTGCAGCCCGACCTGCACTGGAGCGCCGACAACCACTGGCTGAGCTTCAACCAGCTGCGCGAGCTGCCGGCCGGTACGGCAGAAACCGAGTATTACCTCGACAGCACGGTGTTCCTGTTCGATCGCACAAGACCCGCGACCGAGCCACGTGCGGTATTCGGGCCGCTGGTGAATGCCGACCTGAAGCTCGACCGCCTGGACGTGGGCGAGCTGATCTTTGCGCCCGACAGCCCGTACATGGTCGTGCGCACGACCGACACCACCGTGCCCGAAGGCAAGTTGTTCGTGGCCCTGGTGTCCACGCTGACCCGGCAGCCGACCGGGGTGCCGACGTGGACGCCGATCGCCACCGCCGCTGACCGCATCACCGATGTGCAACTGCGCCGCCGTACGCTGTATTTGCGCACGCACGCCGACGCCCCGCGCAGCCGCGTGCTGGCGCTGAACCTGGGTGACCCGCGGCTGGACAAGGCCGTGACCGTGGTGCCCGAACCCGAGCGCGGCGTGCTCGAGGCCTTTGCACTGGGCCGGCAGGCGATCTACACACAGCAGCAGTCGGGTTTCGGTGTGCGCACGCTGCGCCACGACCCGGCGCGGCCGGGCCCGGGCGTCGACGTCGCGCCCGACCAGCCCGGCTCGACCTACCCCATCGCCGAGCGCTGGGCCGATGGGGCCGAGCTGTGGCTGACCACGTCGACCTGGACGGCGCCGTCGCGCGTGCTGACCAGCGACGCCAAGGGCCGCTGGAAGGACACCGGGCTGCGCCAGGGCCGGCTCCCGCCCGGCAGCCCTGAGATGCAGGTGACCGAGGTCGAATTTGCGAGCCACGACGGTGTGAAGGTGCCGCTGGCCATCCTGCACCGCAATGGGCTGGCGCTGGACGGCAACAACGCCACGCTGCTGGATGGTTATGGCGCCTATGGCTTCACCACACAGGCCTGGTACGACCCCAAGCGGCTGGCCTGGCTGGAGCGCGGCGGCGTGCTGGCCTTCGTGAACCCGCGCGGCTCGGGCGCCTACGGCGATGCCTGGCATCGTGCCGGCTTCAAGACAACCAAGGCCAACACCTGGAAGGACGGCATCGCCGCCGCGCACTGGCTGATCGACCAGGGCTACGCGCGGCCGGCCCTGCTGGGCGTGCAAGGCGGCAGTGCCGGCGGCATCTTCGTCGGCCGCGTCATCACCGAGGCGCCGCAGCTGTTCGCCGCCGCCATCCTCAACGTGCCCGACATGGACCTGGTGCGCGCCGAGCGCTCGGCCAACGGCATCACCAACATCAGCGAATTCGGCACGGTGGCCAACGAGGCCGAGTTCCACGCGCTGCTGGACATGAGCACCTACCATCACATCGAGGACGGCATCGCCTATCCGGCGGCGTTGTTCATCCACGGCCTGAACGATCCGCGCGTCGACGCCTGGCACAGCGCGAAGGCGGCGGCCCGGTTGCAGCAGGCCAGCAGCAGCGGCAAGCCCGTGTTGCTGCGGCTGGACGAACAGGCCGGCCACGGCATCGGCAGCACGGCCGAGCAGGCCCATGCGATGCGGGCCGATGAATGGGCGTTCATGTTGTGGCAGTTCGGTATCCTCAAGCTCAAGGCCGAAAACTGAGCACGGGCAAGGCCGTCCGGCCCAGCTCTTCAAACCGGGGCAGGGGCCGTGCATTCGACGCCGCGTCAGGCTCACGTTGCGAACTCGGGGTATCGTTCCCTCGACATCGAACCAAAGCCTCTTGCACAGGCTGCGTCGACCCGGCCGTCAACGGCGGGTTTGCCGATCTTTACAGCGGGGTCATACCCCCGCTGCGAAGGGCAGGCACCATCGATTCGAATCGGCCGGGGCCGAAAGAGACCATGAACAGCAGACCCAGCCAGCCGCAGATCGCGCAAACCCTCACCCACCTTTTCACTCGCTCCCTCCCTCGCCTGTGGGCCCCGGCCTTCGCTGCTGCGCTGGGTGGTTGTGCCAGCCTGGCGCCGTCGGCCGTCGATGAAGCGGCACTGCCAGTGCCGGCCGCCTGGACAGCGGCTGGCGCCATGGCTGCCGGTGATCAGGTGGCCACACCGCTGGCGAACTGGTGGCAGCGTTTCAACGATCCGGTGCTCACCGACCTGGTCACCCAGGCCCTGCAGGCCAACACCGATGTCAAGGCGGCGCAGGCTGCACTGCTGCAAGCGCGGGCGCAGCGCGACCTGCAGGCAGCCGGCCTGGTGCCGACGGTCGGGGTCTCGGCATCGGCACAGCGCAGCGTGTCGGGCAGCCAGGACGCCAGCAACCGCTTCCAGGCCGGTTTCGACGCCAGCTGGGAGCCCGATGTCTTCGGCGGTCGGCGCAGTGCCGTGCAGGCCAGCGAGGCCGACGCCCTGGCCGCCCAGACCAGCCTGGCCGGCATCCAGGTGTCGCTGTCGGCTGAGGTGGCGCTGAACACGATCAACCTGCGCGGCCTGCAGTCGCGCCTGGCGATTGCGCGCAGCAACCTGGCGGCGCAGACCGAAACTCTGCAGATCACGCGCTGGCGGGCGCAGGCCGGCCTGGTGTCGTCGCTCGATGTCGAGCAGGCGGTGGCGGCCAGTGAGCAGACGGCGGCGCAACTTCCGGCATTGGCTGCGAGCATCGACCAGGCGCTGAATGCGCTGGCGGTGCTGACCGGTCAGACCCCGGGCGCGCTGCAGGCCCGGCTCGGCCAGGCGCAGCCGATCCCTCAGCCGCCACCCGACCTGGCGCTGGCCTTTCCGGCCGAGACCCTGCGCCAGCGTCCCGATGTGCGCACGGCGGAACTTCGCGTCAGCGCGGCGCTGGCCCGCCTGGCAGTGGCCGACGTCGCGCGTTACCCCGATTTTCGCCTCAGCGGGTCGCTCGGCCTGTCGGCACTGACGCTGGGCACGCTGACGCACGGTGCGTCGCTCGTTCGTTCACTGCTGGCCAGTGTCTCGGCGCCGCTGTTCGATGGTGGTGCGGCACAGGCCCAGGTGCGCGTGCAGCAGGCGGTTCTGACGCAGGCGCGCGCGAACCATCAAGCCACGGTGCTGGGCGCGCTGCAGGATGTCGAAGACGCCCTGGTGGCGCTGAGCGCCGACCGCCTGCGCCTGGCCCGGCTGCAGGCGGCTGCCGAAGCGGCCGCCAACGCCGAACTGCTCGCGCGCCAGCGATATGCCAGCGGGCTGATCGATTTTCGCGCCGTGCTCGACACCCAGCGCAGCCTGCTGTCCACGCAGGACAGCGTCGCCAGCACCCAGGCCAGTCTGGTCGGCGACCATGTGCGGCTGTACAAGGCGCTCGGTGGCGGCTGGACACCCGATACCGAACGGCCCAGCCGATGAACAGCGCCACTGCCGCGTGCCGGCTGAACACCAGAACAGGACCATGAACACAAACCCTGCCGCTTCGGCCCCGTCGACTGTCGCTGCGCCTGACGTCTTGAAGACCCTGCTTGGTGACGACCAGCCGCGGCACTGGTGGCAGCGCGCCTGGCTGTGGGTCGGCTTGGCCGTGCTGGTGCTGGTTGTCGGCGGCCTGTATGTCTGGCAGCAGCGCAAGACGGAGCAGGCTGCGCCGGCCTACGTCACCACCGCACTGCGCAAGGGCGACATCACCTTGACCGTGTCGGCCAACGGCAGCCTGCAGCCGACGCGCGCGGTGAACATCGGCAGCGAGCTCTCGGGTACCGTCAAGCGCGTGCTGGTGGACGTGAACGACCGTGTCAAGGCGGGGCAGGTCTTGGTCGAGCTGGATGCCTCGAAATTCAGCGACCAGGTGACGCGTTCACGCGCCGCACTGGCGGCGGCGCATGCGCAACTGGCACAGAGTGTGGCCACGGTGGCCGAAGCGCGTGCCGCGCTGGCGCGCTTCGAAGAGGTGTCGCGGCTGTCCGGCGGCAAGGTGCCCTCGGCCACCGAGCTCGACAGTGCACGCGCCGCAGCTGACCGCGCCGTGGCCGCGCGCGACAGTGCGCAGGCCAATGTGATCGTGGCGCGCGCCACGCTGGCCACCGACGAGACCAATCTGTCCAAGGCCTCGATCCGCTCGCCGCTGGACGGTGTCGTGCTTAGCCGCTCGGTCGACCCGGGCAATGCGGTGGCGGCGTCGCTGCAGGCGGTGACGCTGTTCTCGGTGGCGCAGAGCCTGAGCCAGCTGCAACTCGAGGCCAGCGTGGACGAGGCCGACGTCGGTGCCATCAAGGTCGGCCAGAAGGCCACCTTCACCGTCAGCAGCTACCCGTCGCGGCGCTTCCCGGCCGCCATCCGCCGCGTGGCCTACGGCGCCACCACCGTCAACAACGTGGTGACCTACGTGACCACGCTGGACGTCGACAACGCCGACCTGAGCCTGCGCCCGGGCATGACCGCGGTGGTCACTATCGTTGCCACCGAGCGCAACAACGTGTGGCTGGTGCCGAACAGCGCGCTGCGCTTCTCGCCCGCCGCCGCAGCCGGCTCAGGCCAGCGCGAATCGGCCAGCATCCTGTCGAAGATGATGCCGCGCCCGCCGCGTGGCAACACCAAGATGGCCGGCACCGACAGCCGGGCCGCCGGCGCGCGCCCGATCTGGGTGCTGCACGACGGCCAGGCCACGGCCCTGCAGGTGCAGACCGGCATCAGCGACGGTCGCATGACCGAAGTCAGCGGTGAAGGCCTGACAGCCGGCCTGGCGATCATCACCGACCAGCGCAGCGCGGGTGCAGGGCGATGAGCGAGGACGCGGGCGCCGGCAGCGGCGGATCAGCGCCGTCTTCGGTGCCGCTGATCCGCTTGCGCGGCATCACCAAGGTCTACGGCACCGGCAGCACGGCGTTCCAGGCGCTGAAGGGGGTCGACCTGGACATCGAGCGCGGTGATTTTGTCGCCATCATGGGCCCCAGCGGCTCGGGCAAGTCGACCGCGATGAATACCCTGGGCTGCCTGGACACGCCCAGTGCGGGCGAATATTGGTTCCAGGGCGTGCGCGTGGACACGCTCACGCGTGACCAGCGCGCGCGGCTGCGCCGACGCTACATGGGCTTTGTGTTCCAGGGCTTCAACCTGCTGGCGCGCACGTCGGCACAGGAAAACGTCGAGCTGCCGCTGATCTATCGCGGCGAGCCCGCCGCCCGGCGCCATGCGATGGCCGTGCGCGCGCTCGATTCGGTTGGCCTGAAGGGCTGGGAGCACCACACGCCGGGCGAGTTGTCGGGCGGCCAGCAGCAGCGCGTGGCGATCGCGCGCGCCCTCGTCACCGAGCCGGCCGTGCTGCTGGCCGACGAGCCCACGGGCAACCTCGACACGCATCGCAGCAAGGAGATCATGGAGCTGCTGTGGCACCTCAACGCCGACCTCGGCATCACCGTGCTGATGGTCACCCACGAGGCGGAGATGGCCGCCTATGCGCGACGCATCGTGCATTTCATCGACGGCGTGATCGACAGCGATACGCGCAACCCGCACCCGGCCGGCCTGCGCGCAGCGCCCGCCACCGATTCGACGGAGGCGGCGGATGTGGCTTAACACCCTGCTGCTGGCGCTGCGTTCGATCCGGCGCAACCTGTTGCGCTCTTTCCTCACCATCCTGGGCATCGTGATCGGCGTCAGCGCGGTGATCACCATGGTCACCGTCGGCAATGGCGCGACGCAGGGTGTGCAGAACCAGATTGCCGGTCTGGGCACCAATCTGCTGCAGCTGCGCCCCGGCCAGCGCATGGGCCCGGGCAGTGGTGGGCAGAGCGCTCCGGCCTTCAAGGACAGCGACGCTGAAGCCATCGCCAGCCAGATCGGCGGCGTATCGGCCGCCGCGCCCGAGTCGCGCTCGGCCGGGACGCTGGTGGCCAACGGCCGCAACTGGTCCAGCGTCATCACCGGCAGCAACAACGACTGGCTGCAGATCGGCAACTGGGCACTGGCCAGCGGGCGCACCTTCACCGACGGCGAACTGCGCGCCGGCGCCGCGGTCTGCCTGATCGGCGAGACCGTGCGGCGCGAGCTGTTCGGTGGCGAGGTGGCGCTGGGCCAGCAGCTCAGGGTCAGGCAGATCTCGTGCGAGATCGTCGGCGTGCTGGCGTCCAAGGGCCAGGGCGCCTTCGGCAACGACCAGGACGACCTGGTGCTGGTGCCGATCAAGACCCTGCAGCGGCGCATCACCGGCAACACCCAGGTCAACACGCTGCTGGTGTCGATGACCGACGGCAGCGACCCGGCGCGCGTGAAGGCCAGCCTGAGGCAGCTGCTGCGCGAGCGCCGCAAACTGGCCGACACCGACGAAGACAACTTCAACGTGCTGGACACCAAGCAACTGGCCGACACGCTGTCGGGCACGACCAAGATCATGACCATGCTGCTGGGCGCGGTGGCGGCCGTGAGCCTGCTGGTGGGCGGCATCGGCATCATGAACATCATGCTGGTCAGCGTGACCGAGCGCACGCGCGAAATCGGCCTGCGACTGGCCATCGGTGCGCTGGAGCGCGAGGTGCTGCTGCAGTTCCTGATCGAGGCCGTGGTGCTCGCCGCGCTGGGTGGCCTGATCGGCATCGTGCTGGCCACGGCGGCGTCGATCGCGCTGGCGGCCGTGATGAACGTGCCGTATCAGTTCGACCCGGCCGTGAACCTGCTGTCGTTCCTGTTCTCGGCGGTGATCGGTGTGCTGTTCGGCTACTTCCCGGCGCGTCGCGCGGCGCGTCTGAACCCGATCGACGCGCTGCGGCACGAATAGGCCCGGACCTGTGCCGCTGGGCGGACGGGCACGCCGCTGCGCCAGTGCCTGAGCGTCAGGGGCTCGCTCAGGTCTGTCGTTCGGGCACGTGCACGGTCAGGCCCTGCAACTCGGGCCCAAGCCGGATCTGGCACGACAGGCGGCTGGTCGGGCGGCGTTCGGCGGCGGTGTTGTCCAGCAGTGCCTGCTCGTTGTCGTCGGGCGGCGGCAGGCTGTCGACCCACCTGGGTTCGACATACACGTGGCAGGTGGCGCAGATCGCCGATCCCCCGCATTCGGCGATGATGCCGTCGACGCCGAAACCGGTGGCGGCCTGCATCAGGCTCACGCCGTCGGGCGCCTCGAAGCCGTCTTCACGACCGTCAGGGTGGATGAATCGAATGTCGGGCATGGGCGGGGGTCGGCAAGGGGTCGAAGCGTCGATTGTCGGCGGGGCGTGCCAGCCTGCTCGCTTGCCCACCCGCCTGCCCACCCACCTGCCCGAGAACCCGCTGGCTCAGCTGCTGGTCTGTGTCTCGAGCGCCGGGTCGCGTCGTGGTTGACGCAGGTTCAGTTGTTTCCAGCCCTTGCGTATTGCCGTCGAGGCCAGGCGCACATCGGGGTTGACGACGACCGGACGGCCGACCACGCTGAGCAGGGCCAGGTCGTTGATCGAGTCGCTGTAGAAGGTGGCGCGCTTGAGCAGCGCGTCCGTCTGCCCATGTTCGGCCAGCCAGCCCCGCAGTCGGTCGACCTTGCCCATGCGGATGTTCAGCCGGCCCTGCGTGCGACCACTGCACAGACCGTCGGTCCACTCGAGTTCAGTGCACAGGTAGGCGTCGACCGCCAGGTCCTGCGCCGTGAATTCGCTGACGATGCGGTTGGTCGCGGTGGTCAGCAGCAGCGTGTCGCCGGCGCGGCGATGGTGTTCGATGAGGTCGCGTGCGGCCTGCGGGATCCGGGGCCGGATGATGTCGGCCAGAAAGCGCTGTCGCAGCGGCTGCAGTGCGGCCAAGCTGCGGCCGCGCAGCAGCGAAGCCTGGAACTGGCAGTAGTCCTCGGGCACCACGGTGCCGGCGGCATAGTGCGCAGCCACCTCGGCGCTGTGGCGCAGACGTTCACCGTCGAGTTCGCCCTGGTCGATCAGGAAGCGGCACCACAGCGTGTCGCTGTCGCCACTGAGCAGCGTGCCATCGAGGTCGAAGATCGTCAGTTGCATGGAATGCGGTTGCTGCCTGGGCAGGGTATCGGCAGAACCGCCGGTGGCCGTATCGGGTTGCCAGAGGTTCCCACAGCGCCACCGGCCGTGGCGTGTGAATATTTCACGGGCACGCCGACGGCTCAGCGATCGCGAGCAGCCAGCGCCAGCACCGCATCGGGGATGGCGCGGCTGAGTTCGTCGCGTTGCGCAGGGTCGGCCAGGCGTTCGAGGTCGGCCGCGTTCAGCGTGCTGTCGTCGCCGCCCAGCAGCGCGATGGGCAGCAGCAGGGCGCCGATCTGCGCATGCTCGAACAGCGCGCCCCAGCCGCCGGGGTCCATCGCCACGGCCTGCAGGAACCCGACGCACCAGTCTTCGGCGTCGGCCAGTTCGCGCTCGTCGAGCTCGGCGATGCTGAACACCGGCTCCCAGCGCTCGGGCGCCTGTTGCAGTGCCTGGTCGATCGCATGCAGGTGGCGCAGCGTCAGCACGATGGCACGCTTGCGCTGTTTGCCACTGGCAAAGGGCGCTTCGCCAGCGCCCACATCACCACCCCACACGGCGGGTAGCCAGGCGGCGCCGCGCAACTGCGCCACCGGCGTGGGGGCCAGCAGCAGGCCGGTCAGGTAGCCGTCGAGCGCCTCGATGTTCATCGCCTCGTCAGCGGGCAGCCGCGTCAGCAGCTCGTCGAAGGCGGCCAGTTCGTCGTCGCTGAGCGGCGGGCTGGCCAGCGCGGGTTGATAGTCAGGATATTGCACGGGGCACATTGTCCCCGTCTTCGGCGCGGGGCAGCGTGATCGTGAACGTCGACCCGGTGCCCGCGGCGCTGCGCACCTCGAGCCGGCCCGCCGCAGGGCCCTGTCGTCATGTCGCGCCGCACCCGCGGCGGCTTCAGCCGGCCTTGCGCACCTTGGCGATCAGCTCGTCGAGCACGAGCAGCATCTGCTGCTGGCTGCCGGCGGCGGCGACCGAGGTCGTGTAGCGGCCCTGTACGTACAACGACGGCACGCTGTCGATGCGGTAGGTCTCGGCCAGCTGCTTGGCCTGGCGTGCCTTGGTGGCGGTGCCGAAGCTCTTCAGCGCATCCACCAGTTTGGCGCTGTCCACACCTTGGGCCTTGGCAAAGGCGACCACGTCGGCTTCGTTGTTGAAGGACTGCCGCTGGACATGGATGGCGCTGAACACCTTGCGATGAAGCGCATTCAGCCAGCCCAGCGATTCGAGTGCAAAGTAGAGTTTCTGCAGCAAATCGTCGGCGGCCCTGAAGGCGACCGGGATGCGGCGGAAGTTGACGTCGGCCGGCAGCTTGCTGACCCAGGCCTCGAGATCGGGTTCGAGCGCGCTGCAATGCGGGCACCAGTAGCCGAAGAACTCGACCACCTCCACCTTGCCAGCCACCGCAACCCGGACCGGCTGCGCCAGCCGCGTGTAGTCACGGCCCTCGACGGCGGCCGCGGCAACGGGCAAGCGGGTGAGTGCCAGGCTGGTGCCGGCCAGGTACAAGGGCAGATCGCGACGACGCATGAGGGTTCCTGCTGAAGGTGGGGGTGGCAACTCCGACCCTCAATATACCGGCCGGGTTCCCTGGGCCTTTCAGCCCGCGCCCAGCCGCGCCTTCAGAAAACCGCTGGCGGCATAGCGCGTGACGCGGTCGTAGTGGCGCAGCTGCAGGCGCTGAACCATGCCGGCGTAGGCGTCGGTCAGTTCGGGGCGGATGCTGAAGTGGTCGTAGTTGACGATCACGTCGACGCGGTGGCCCAGCGGTTCGACCAGCGCCGTCACCGACCGCTCGATCTCGTCGATGTCGGCGGCGTCGTCGATGCGCAGGCCCTCGAAGTTGATGAACAGCCGCCGGCCCTGGGCCTGGTAATGCAGCCGCTGCGCCAACGGCACCGTGAGCAGCCTTTCGCGCAGGCGCAGCGGTGGCTGGTCGAACAGCCTCGCGTCCATCAGCTGCAGCTGCGCGCTGATGGTGGGCGCGAAGTCCATCTGCCCCAGGATGTCGCGTTCGAGGTCGACGCCGGGCGCGATCTCGATCAGTTCGAGCCCGCTCTCGGCCAGCCTGAAGACGCAGCGCTCGGTCACGTAGAGCACCGTCTGCCGCTTGCGCCGGGCGACGTCGCCGCTGAAGGTGCGCTGCTCGACCTGGCGCACGAACTTGCGTGTGCTGCCTTCGCTGACGATCTGCAGCCGCCCTCCGCCCACCTGCAGCTGCAGGTCGCCGGCCGTGAAGGTGCCGACGAAGACCACCGCCTTGGCCGCCTGGCTGATGTTGATGAAGCCGCCGGCCCCGGCCAGGCGCGCGCCGAAGCGGCTGACGTTGAGGTTGCCTTCGGCGTCGGCCTGTGCCAGCCCCAGCACCGCCAGGTCGAGCCCGCCGCCGTCGTAGAAATCGAACTGGCTGGGCTGGTCGATGATGGCCTGGGTGTTCACCGCAGCGCCGAAGTTCAGCCCGCTGGCCGGGATGCCGCCGATCACGCCGGGCTCGGCAGTCAGCGTCACCAGGTCGATGATCTTCTCTTCGGTGGCCACCTCGGCCACGCCCTCGGGCATGCCGATACCCAGGTTGACCACCGCGTTGCGCGTCAGCGCCAGCGCGGCGCGACGCGCAATCACCTTGCGTTCGCTCAGGGCCATCGGCGCCAGCGCGTCGGTGGGCACGCGGATCTCGCCGGCAAAGGCCGGGTTGTAGTCGGTGGCGAAGGTCTGCTGGTGGTGCTCGGGCTTGTCGGCCACCACCACGCAGTCGACCAGCACGCCGGGGATCTTGACCTGACGCGGGTTGAGCGAGCCGCGCTCGGCAATGCGCTCGACCTGCGCGATCACGATGCCGCCGCTGTTGTGCGCGGCCATCGCGATCGCCAGCGCTTCCAGCGTCAGGGCCTCGCGCTCCATCGTCAGGTTGCCGTCGGGGTCGGCCGTGGTGGCGCGGATGATGCCGACCTGGATCGGGAAGGCCTTGTAGAAGAGGAAGTCCTCGCCATCGATCGGCAGCACGCGCACCAGGTCTTCGGTGCTGCGCGCATTGACCTTGCCGCCGCCGAAGCGCGGGTCGACGAAGGTGCCCAGGCCGACGCGCGTCAGCGTGCCCGGCTTGCCGGCCGCGATGTCGCGGAACAGGTGCGAGATCACGCCTTGCGGCAGGTTGTAGGCCTCGATGCGATTCGCCACGGCCAGTGCCTGCAGCTTGGGGCAAAGGCCCCAATGGCCGCCCACCACGCGCCGCAGCAGGCCTTCGTGACCCCAGTGGTTCAGGCCACGGTCCCGGCCGTCACCCTGGCCGGCGGCATAGACCAGGGTCAGGTCGCGCGGGGCGCCCTGACCCACCTCGTCGCGCGTGGCCAGGAAACGTGCCTCGAGCGCCACCGCGATGCCTTCGGGGAAGCCGATGCCGACGAAGCCGCTGGTGGCCACGGTGTCGCCGTCGTGGATCAGGCGCACGGCCTCGGCAGCGCTGCTGATCTTGTTCGGTCGGGCACCGGCGGCGCCGGGCTGGGGGTCGAGGTGCATCGCAGGCTTTCCAGGGCAAGCCGGCCGCGCATTCGGGGGCCGTACTTTTCACCGCAGCAACGCTCGCATCGTAGCGACTCGCTATGCTCGAAGGCTTGCCGACAAACCCGCTTTCCGGAGTTGACCACCGATGGTCCCGAGACTTGCATTGAGCGCGACCCTGTGCGGTCTTTTGGTCGCCTGTGGCGGCGGCGGGCAGTCCGAGCGTGCGGCCACGGGTCCGGCGGCGTCTGGCGCGGGAGTGGCAAAGGCGGCTGCTTCGGCACCCCAGGTCAGCGTCAGTGTGGTGCGCGCGCAGCGGCGCGACGTGGCGGTGCAGGTCGAAGCCACCGGCACCGTCAGCGCGCTGAGCACGGTGGACATCAAGCCGCAGCTGGCCAGCGTGGTGACGGCCGTGCACGTGAAGGACGGCCAGTTCGTCGGCAAGGGACAGCTGCTGTTCACGCTGGACGGCCGTGCCGACGCCGCCAACCTGGCGCGTGCCCAGGCGCAGCTGCTGCGCGACCAGGCCACGCTGGCCGACGCGCAGCGCCAGCTGACCCGTGCGCAGGAATTGCTGTCCCAGAGCTTCGTGTCGCAAGGTGCTGTCGACACCGCACAGGCCAACGTCGATGCCCAGCGTGCGGCGCTGGCCGCCGACCGCGCCGCCATCGATGCGGCACGGGTCAGCGTGTCGTACAGCCGCATCGTGGCGCCCAGCAGCGGCCGCGTGGGGCAGATCGGCGTGTTTGCCGGCAGCTCGGTGTCACCGAGCGGGCCGACGATGGTCAGCATCACGCAGCTCGACCCGATCGCGGTCAGCTTCAACCTGGCGCAGCGCAACCTGCCCGATGCCCTGGCCGCGCTGGCGGCCGCCGGCGCAGCCCCGCTGCCGGTGTTGCCGGGGGCGCGGCCTGCCGCCGGTGGTGCCAGCGGTGCTGCCGCCGCTGCGCTGCTGCCTGCGCTGGCCCCCGGCCAGGTGTTGGCCGTGCTGCCCGAAGGCCGCGGTCTGCGCGTGGGCCGGCTCGATTTCGTCGACAACCTGGTCGACCCGGCGTCGGGCACGGTGAAGGTCAAGGCCTTGTTCGGCAACAAGGACCAGGCGCTTTGGCCCGGGGCCTACGTCAACATCAAGCTGTCGCTGCAGTCGTTGCCGGGGGCCGTGGTGGTGCCGCAGGCGACCATCGTGCAGGGTGCGCGCGGCACGGCGGTGTTCGTCGTCGACGCCGACGGGCTGGCTTCGATGCGGCCGGTCGAGGTGCTGCAGCCGCTGGGCGACGAAGCCGCCGTGAGTGGCCTGAAGCCGGGCGAGAAGGTGGTGCTCGACGGGCGGCAAAACGTGCGTCCGGGCGTCAGGCTGATCGAACGCGGCAGCGACCGGCCCGAGCGTGCGGCCGGCGGCGCATCCGGTGGCGCATCCGGCGCGGCCCAGCGCCCGGCACCCTGAAACCGCAGGAGGCCCCATGAACCTGTCGGAACTGTTCATTCGCCGGCCGGTGATGACCGTGCTGCTGAACCTGGCCATCATCGCCGCGGGCATCATCGCCTACAGCCGCATCCCGGTGGCGGCGCTGCCCAGCTACAACACGCCGGTCATCAACGTCTACGCGTCGCTGCCCGGGGCGAGCCCCGAGAACATGGCCACCGCGGTGGCGCTGCCGCTGGAAAAGCAGTTCCAGACCATCCCGGGCCTGTCGGTGATCAGCTCGACCAGCACGCTGGGCAGCACCTCGGTCACGCTGGAGTTCGATGAAGGTCGCAACATCGACGCCGCCGCGGTCGACGTGCAGGCCGCGCTGCTGCGTGCGGCGCGCGCGCTGCCGCCCGAGATGACGCAGACGCCGAGCTACCGCAAGGTCAACCCGGCCGACGCGCCGGTGCTGTTCATTGCGCTGACCTCACCGTCGCTGAACCTGACCGAACTGCAGGACTTTGCCGAGCACCTGATCTCGCCCACGCTGTCCACGCTGCCCGGGGTGGCGCAGGTCAACATCTACGGCGCCAAGCGCTTTGCCGTTCGGGTGCGCGTGATCCCGTCGGCACTGGCGGCGCGCAACCTGACGATGGACGAGTTGCGTGTGGCGTTGACCGCGGCCAACACCAACTCACCGCTGGGCACGCTGGAAGGCCCTCGGCAGACGCTGACGCTGACCGCCAACAAGCAGCTGCAGTCCGCGGCCGAGTACGCCGATCTGATCGTCAGCGTGAAGGGCGGCAACCCCGTGCGGCTGCGTGACGTGGCCAGCGTCGAGGACAGCTTCGAGCGCGTCAATACGGCCGCCAACTTCAACGGCGAGACCTCGATCATGCTGGCCATCCAGCGCCAGCCCGACGCCAATACCGTGGCCGTGGTCGATGCGGTCAAGACGGTGATGGCAGGCTTCAAGGCGCAGTTGCCGCAGTCGGTGCAGATGTCGATCAACAACGACCGCTCGGTGTCGATCCGCGCCGCGCTGCACGACGTCACGCTGACGATGTTCGGCACCATCGTGCTGGTGGTGCTGGTGATCTTTCTGTTCCTGCGCCGCTTCGTCGCCACCGTGATCCCCACGCTGAGCCTGCCGGTGTCGCTGTTCGGTGCGGTGGCGCTGCTGTGGGCCTTCGGCTACACCATCGACAACATCTCGCTGCTGGGGCTGACGCTTGCCGTGGGCCTGGTGGTGGACGACGCCATCGTGATGCTGGAAAACGTGATGCGCCACGTGGAAAACGGGGTGCCGCCGTTCCAGGCCGCGCTGCGCGGTTCACGCGAGGTGGGTTTCACCATCCTGTCGATCAGCAGTTCGCTGATTGCGGTCTTCATCCCGATCTTCTTCATGCCGGGCGTGATCGGCCTGTTGTTCCACGAGTTCGCGGTCATCGTCTCGCTGGCCATCGTGGCGTCGGCCTTCGTCTCGCTGACCCTGGTGCCGATGATGGCCAGCCGATTCCTTACCGATGACGCGCACAAGAGGCCGCCGGGCATGCTGGTGCGCGCGTTCGGGCGTGGCTTCGACAACATGCTGGCGCTGTACACGCGCAGCCTGGACCAGGCGCTGCGCCACCGCAAGACCGTGCTGCTGGTGGCGCTGGCAACCTTCGTGGCCAGCGGCTGGATGTTCTACGTCATCCCCAAGGGTTTCTTCCCGCAAGAGGACATCGGCCAGATCTCGGTCAGCGTGGAGGCCGCCGAAGACGTGTCCTTCGAGCAGATGCTCAAGCTGCAGGACCGTGTTGCCGCGATCTTCCGCGCCGACCCGGCGGTGGCCACCGTCTCCTCGTTCAACGGTGGTGGTGGCGCACAGAACACCGGCCGCATGTTCGTCAACCTGAGGCCGCGCGACGCCCGCGCGCCGATGAAGGACGTGGTCGAGGGCCTGCGCCGCAAGCTGCGTGAGGTGCCGGGCATCGCCGTGTTCATGCGACCGATCCAGAACCTGCAGCTCGGTGGCCGCAGCAGCAAGGCGCAGTACCAGTACATCCTGCAAAGCGTGCAAGCCGGTGACCTGTACGACTGGGCCACCAAGGTGCAGGACAAGCTGCGCGCCGACCCGCTGTTCCGCGACGTCACCAGCGACGCGCAGATGCGCGGCCTGCAGGCCAGCCTGAAGATCGACCGCGAGCGCGCCAACGCGCTGGGCGTGCCGATCGACGGCATTCGTTCGGCGCTGTTCAGCGCCTTCGGCGAACGCCAGGTGTCGACCATCTACACCAGCGTCGACAGCTACCAGGTGATCATGGAGATGCAGCCTGGCGCCCGCACCGACGAGACTGCCTTCAACGGCGTCTACGTGCGCGCCAGCACCGGCGCGCTGGTGCCGCTGACGAGCTTTGCCACCGTCACCCGCACGCTGGGCCCGACGGCGATCAACCACGCCGGCCAGCTGCAGGCGGTGACGGTGTCGTTCAACCTGGCACCCGGCGCGGCGCTGGGCGACGCCACCAAGCGCATCGACAAGGTGCGCGCCGAGCTGCGCGTGCCGGCCTCGGTGATCAGCACCTGGGGCGGTGACGCCAAGGTCTTCCAGAGTTCACAGAGCAGTCAGCTGGTGCTGATCATCGGCGCCCTGATCGTGATCTATGTGCTGCTGGGGGTGCTGTACGAAAGCTACATCCACCCCGTCACCATCCTGGCCGGGCTGCCGAGCGCGGCCGTGGGGGCGCTGGCCACCCTGATGCTGTTCGACATGGACCTGACGCTGATCGCCACCATCGGCATCCTGTTGCTGATCGGCATCGTCAAGAAGAACGCGATCATGATGATCGACTTCGCGCTCGATGCGCAGCGCCACCACGGCATGACGCCGGCGCAGGCGATCCGCGAGGCCTGCATCCTGCGCTTCCGGCCGATCATGATGACCACGCTGGCCGCGATGATGGGCGCGCTGCCGATCGCGTTGGGCCTGGGTGCCGGCGCCGAGTTGCGTCAACCCCTGGGCCTGGCGGTGGTTGGCGGCCTGCTGTTCTCGCAGGCCATCACGCTGTTCATCACGCCGGTGATCTACCTGACGCTCGACCGTTTCAGCGGCAAGGGGCCGGTGACGACGCCCGAAGGACGGGTGGCTACGGCCTGAGCCTGTGCCCGTGCGTGTAGCCTACCGGGGCCCGGTGCCGCAGGCGATCGACGGTTGCCACCACAGCTGGCCGTCACGCATCTGCAGTTCGACCTTGATCGCCTTCGCGGCGTCCAGCCGGTCCCAGAAGCTGGCCTGATCGGCGTTGTCGACGGGCAGCATGTCGGTCAGCGGCGAAGGGCCTTCGAGCTGCCGCAGCCGCTGCTGAATGCGCGCCAGCACGGCGGCCACCGGTCCGGCGGCGATGCGGTTCATCAGTCCGGCGTGGTTGGGGTCGTCGAACTTCTCGACGATCAGGCTGGCGTGCCGGCAGCCACGCCAGCGCTCGATCACGAACGACAGCGCTTCGCGGTCGGCACTGTTGCTGCCGCAGGCGTAGTACAGCGGCATGGCGTCCCAGGCGGGTTGCGGCCAGTCGGCCAGCCGTGCGTGGTGTTGGGCGCCCCACAGCAGCGAGCGCTCGCGCGGACGAAAGGCGGCCCAGAGGTCGAGATCCGTCTGCGGGTTGAAGACGATGGCGCGCAGACCGAACTCGAGCGCGAACTTCAACGCACCGTGGCCGCCCATGCTGCCGTACCAGCAGCTCACGTCGCTCTTGGCAAAGCGTGACAGCACGGCCTCGCGCAGCAGGCGGTGCACGGTGTCGTAGGTTTCATCGCTGTACCAGTTCTTCTCGGGGCAGCGCACGAACAGCAGATGCTGACCCGGGAGCCGGCCGCGCAGCGCTGTCACCTCGGCATAGCTGTGATGGGTGGCGATGCACGAGAAGACGACGGTGACGCCGTGCGCGCCCGGCGCCTCGAACCACAGGTGTTCGACGCCGGCACGCTGGCGCAGCGCCGGCCGCATCACCGTGAACGCCGCCTGGCGCAGCGCCGCCTGTGCCAGCGCGGCATAGGCTGGCTGTTCGGCCAGCCAGCACCACAGCGCGTGGGCATCGTCCAGGCGCTGGCAGCGACGCGGGGGCTGCGGCTCGAGCAGGCCGTCGGTCCACAGCGTGGCCAGCGCAAAGGCGGCCAGGCGGCGGGCGCTGTCCGGCACTTGCAGGCCTTGTTTCAACAGGCCGGCCCAGTACGGCAATTCTTCGCACCAGTCGGCGCCGAAGGCCGGCGTCGGCGTCGGCGTCGGGTGCAGCGCCATCAGCGCCGCTGCCAGCTCGGCGCGCAGCGCTGGCGTGGCCTGCTGGCGGCGCGCCTGCAGCAGCGCCAGGATCTGCCCTTCGCGGTCGCCTTGCGCGCCCAATGCATGGGCCGTGGCGCGGTGGATGCAGGCGATGGCCGCCGGCGCCAGCGTGTCGGGCTCGAGCAGCGGCTGCACCGACGTCGCCACGTCGCAGCCCAGGTCGATGGCGGCGTAGGCGCTGTCCAGTGCCTGCAGGCGCTGCAGGGCTTCTTGCTGCCGCGGGCGCGCAGCGGCCGCTGGCTGTGACGGTCTTTGCACGGCCGGTTGGGCGGGCAGGCAGGGCCAGGCCGACGCCAGTTTCTCGAGCCGCCGGCGCGGCCCCGGGCGCTGCAAGGCCTGGTGCAGCGCCGCCAGCCGGTCCGGCTGACGCCAGTCGACCGGCTGCAGCCAGCGCCATTCCCAGGCTGCGGCCAGACGCAAGGGTCGGGTCTCGGCATCGTCAGTGCCGTCGCCGACGAAGGCCGTGCCGTCCAGCCAGTCGCGCACGCGTTCCCGGCGCAGGGCGTCGGCATGGTCATGCCACAGCAGTTCGGCCAGCACCGCGGTCGCCGTGTCTTCGTCGGCGGCGTGCAGCGCCAGCTCGAACAGCAGCGCCAGGCCTTGCGGCAGCAGTGTGGGGTCGCGTTCGGTGGCGTTCAGCGCCGCGGCCTGCAGCATGCCGATGCGATCGGCGTCGAGCCGTGGCCACGCGGCCCAGCAGGCCGCCTGCACCGCCAGCAGCAGCAGGTGCGGGCGCTGCGCTTGTGGGTCGGCCAGCGGATCGGCGCCATGCCGAGCCAGCAGCGCTGGCACGAACTCGGCCTGTCGCGACCGCGGTTGCGTACAGGTCGCCAGGTGCTCGATCAACACCGGGTCGTGCCAATCGAGCATCAGCGGCGACAGCGCCTGGGCATGGCGTCCGTCAAGGCAGGCATACACCGCGTCGCGCTCACCCGCCGGCAGCCGGCGCGCGCAGCACCACAGTGCGTGCCACAGGCTGACGCGCGTGGCCGCTTCGAGATCGGCATCGAGGTAACTGATCAGCCGGCGCAAGGCAGCGGCCGCGTCGCCATGGTGCGCCAGGCCGTCGAAGTAGATCGCAAACACTTGCCGATGGGCGAAGGGCAGGGCCTTGCGTCGGCCACGGGCAGGCAGCGCCGGTCGAAGAGTGGTGGCAGGGTTCGGTTCGAGGTCGGCAACAGGCAGCATGCCCGATTGCAAACCGGCGCCCGCCGCAGGCAGGCACCGATCAGCGGCAGGATCCTGGCGCTGTTCCGCCGCGTGCGGCCGGCCCTACAGCGCCTCCAGCGGGTACATCGGTCGCCGCACGTTCTTGAACGGCAAAGCTGCATAGTCCGAGGTGCAAACGCCGGTGCCGGCACACTCGACCACGGCGCCGGCCAGGCCTCGCAGGCCGGCACGCCAGTGCACGCGGCTCTTGAGCATCAGGTAGCGCTTGCTCGCCGGGTCGATGCCCACGGCCTGGAAAGCGGCCAGATCGTGCGGCTCGACATGGCGCGAGATGATCACGATCTCGACCTTGCCGGTGTCCAACACTGCGGTCGGGCCCATGTGGTTGAGCTCGCCCCGTGCCATCGGGCCGCGGTTGCGGTAACGGCCGTCGCAGATCAGGCGCACACGGCCGCGCACGTCGAGCGGCTGGCCCTTGATCCCGATCGACGGCATGTCGAGCTTGCCGCCCAGCGACAGCTGCAACTCGGCGCCGATGCCGGCATGCATCATCAGCTGCACCGCGCCGGGGTCGCAGATCGCGAACGCTGCCACGTCTTCGAGCCCGGCGTCGAGGATGCCGGCCAGCACCGTCATGGTGTCCATGGTGCCGCCCGAGGCACAGTTGTCGCTGTGATCGAGCAGCACCACCGGGCCAGCGTCGGCGCGCAACCCAGCGCGCAGCTGCTGCGCACGCTGCATCGACGTAGCCAGCGCTTCCGGGCGGTAGACGAAGGCCTCGCGTGCATCCCAGGCCAGGTCGAGCAGTTCGTCGCACCAGCTGCGCGCGCGTTCGGGATCGCCGTCGGTCACCACCACTGCCGACAGGCCGGCCTGGCTGACGTCGGCGTTCGGAAAACCGACGAACACCGACGCCGACAGCGCACCCTGCATCTCCAGCTCGCGGCAGCGCGCCTGCAGCTCGCGGTTGGGTGAATCGTCACTGCCCTGGCGCATCACGTGAGGCAGCATCGGGCGCTGGCCCCAGGCCTGGGCCGGCCGTGCACGCCCGGCCAGCTGAGCGAACACCGCGCGCCCGGCACGCAGGCCGGTCTCGAACATGTCGACGTGCGGGTAGGTCTGGTAGCCGGCGATCACCGTGGCCAGTTCGGCCATTGCCGGAAACAGGTTGCTGTGCATGTCCAGCGCCACGCCGATCGGCAGCTTGGGGGCGATGGCGCGCAGCCGGCGCAGCAGTTCGCCTTCGCCATCGTCGTGGCTGCGCGTGACCATCGCGCCGTGCAGGTCGAGCAGCACGGCGTCACAGCCTTCGGCCACGGCCGCGCAGATGCGTGAGGCGATGTATTCGAAGGCACTGTCGTCCACCGGCCCGCTGGGCCAGGCGTTGGCGGCCACCGGCAGCACGATCTCGGCGCCGGCCTCTTCGGCCAGTTCGATGAAGGCGGCGATGGCCGAGCCGGTGTCCTTGTAGGCCTGGTAGGCGTCACCGCCCTGCAACGGCAACTCGCCGTCCCCGGCAAAACGCGCCAGCGGTGTGGGCACGGGCGAGAACGTGTTCGTCTCGTGCTTCATCTGGGCGATCACGACTCTCATGCGGGCTCCGGATACGGTCAGTCGCCGATCGTGTCCGAATGATGCCGCCTGCGCACCTGACAGGTGTCCCAGGGTCGGGCGCACCCCGGAACGGGGGCGCGGCCCGCAGAACGCTCAGGCGGCCGGCGGATAGCCGGCTTCGACCAGCGCGGCAGCGACCTGATCGCGCGCCGCCTGCGTTTCCACGCGGACGTGCTTGGTGGGCAGGTCGATGTCGACGCGGGCAGCCGGGTCGACCTCGTGCACGGCCTCGGTCACGGCCCTGACGCAATGGCCGCAGGACAGTGCGGCGATGTCGAATTCGAGCATGGGGTTCTCCTTTGGGGGCATTGTCGAGGCTGCGATGGTCAACCTTGACACGGGGGCAAGGTCAACCCCCTTGGTCTGCCTGCGATCGCGCACACTTGACATTGCCATCGTGTCAAGCTTGACAGTGTCGCCATGAATCCCGTTTCCATCCCCATCCCCACCCGCGAAGCGGCGGCGACGCCCGCTGCCGACTGGGACTTTCCGATCGTGGGCATGACCTGCGCGTCCTGCGTCGGCCGTGTCGAGAAGGCGCTGCTCAAGGTGCCCGGGGTCAGCGCCGCCAGCGTCAACCTGGCGACCGAGCGCGCGCAGGTGCGCGCCGGTGCCGGCGTCGACTTCGGCGCGCTGCAGGCCGCTGTCGACCGGGCCGGCTATCAGGTGCCGCAGGTTCGACAGCGGTTGCAGATCCAGGGCATGACCTGCGCGTCCTGCGTGGCGCGGGTCGAGAAGGCGCTGCTCAAGCTGCCCGGGGTCAGCGCCGCCAGCGTCAATCTGGCCACCGAATCGGCCACCGTCGACGCCGCAGGTCCCGCGGCCGACCCGGCCGTGCTGCTGGCCGCGGTCGAGCGCGCCGGCTACCACGCCACATTGCAGCGCGACGATGCAGCCGCGGCACCCGCACCCGCGGCGCCGGTCTGGCCGCTGGTGGTGGCCGCGCTGCTGTCGCTGCCGCTGGTGCTGCCGATGGTGGGCATGCTGTGGGGCGCGCACTGGATGCTGCCGGCCTGGCTGCAATGGGCGCTGGCCACGCCGGTGCAGTTCGGTTTCGGCGCGCGCTTCTACCGAGCAGGCTGGAAGGCGCTGCGTGCCGGCAGCGGCAACATGGACCTGCTGGTGGCGCTGGGCACCAGCGCAGGCTACGGGCTGAGCCTGTACGAATGGCTGCGCCCCGGCGCGTCGGCGATGCCGCACCTGTACTTCGAGGCCTCGGCCGTCGTCATCACGCTGGTGATGCTGGGCAAGTGGATGGAAGCACGCGCCAAGCACCAGACCACGGCCGCCATCCGCGCGCTGCAGGCACTGCGCCCCGAGACCGCGCGCGTGCTGCGCGACGGTGTCGAGATCGAGCTGCCGCTGGCCGAGGTGCGTGTCGGCGACCCGGTGCGCGTGCGCCCCGGCGAGCGCGTGCCGGTGGACGGCCAGGTGCTGGAAGGGGCGAGCGAGGTCGACGAATCGCTGATCACCGGTGAGAGCCTGCCGGTGCCCAAGCAGGTGGGCGACGCGGTCACCGGGGGTGCCGTCAACGGCGCCGGGCTGCTGCTGCTGCGCACGCGTGCGGTCGGCGCCGAAAGCACGCTGGCGCGCATCGTGCGGCTGGTCGAATCGGCGCAGGCCAGGAAGGCGCCGATCCAGCGTCTGGTCGATCAGGTGAGTTCGGTCTTTGTGCCGGCGGTGATCGGCATTGCGCTGCTCACGCTGCTGGGCTGGGGCCTGGGCACGGGCCAGTGGCAGCAGGGCATCCTGAATGCGGTGGCGGTGCTGGTCATCGCCTGCCCGTGCGCGCTGGGCCTGGCCACGCCGACGGCCATCATGGCCGGCACCGGGGTGGCGGCGCGGCGCGGCATCCTGATCCAGGACGCGCAGGCGCTGGAGCTGGCGCACCGCATCGGCGTCGTGGCCTTCGACAAGACCGGCACGCTGACCGAGGGCCGGCCGCAGGTGGTGGCGGCGCTGCCGGCTGACGGTGACCGCGCGGCGCTGCTGCGGCGCGCGGCGGCGCTGCAAAGCGGCAGCGAGCACCCGCTGGCGCGCGCCGTGCTACAGGCGGCCAGCCACGATGGTCTGATCCTGCCCGCCGTGAGCCAGCTGCGCGCGGTGCCGGGCCAGGGCATGGCCGGTGTGGTCGACGGTGTCGAGCTGCGCCTGGGCAACCAGCGCTGGATGCATGAACTTGGCGTCGACACGCAGGCGCTGGACGCGCAGGCCAAAGACCAACAAGAGCAGGGGCGCACGGTGTCGTGGCTGGCCGAGGTCGAACCGCGGCCGCGCGCCCTGGGCCTGCTGGCCTTTGCCGACACGCTCAAGCCCACGGCAGCGCGCGCCGTGGCCCGGCTGCACGAGATGGGTGTGCGCACGGCGCTGGTCAGCGGCGACAACCGCGGCAGCGCTCAGGCCGTGGCCACTGCGCTGGGCATCGACGACGTGCGCGCCGAAGTGCTGCCGCAAGACAAGGCCGAGGTGGTGATGGCACTGCACAGCCTGCACCCGGTGGTGGCGATGGTCGGCGACGGCATCAACGATGCCCCGGCTCTGGCCGCCGCCGATGTCGGCATCGCGATGGCCACGGGCACCGACGTCGCCATGCACGCTGCCGGCGTGACGCTGATGCGCGGCGACCCGGCGCTGGTGGCCGATGCGATCGACATCTCGCGCCGCACCACGGCCAAGATCCGTCAGAACCTGTTCTGGGCCTTCGGCTACAACGTGATCGGCATCCCGCTGGCAGCCTTCGGCATGCTGAACCCGGTGATCGCCGGCGCCGCGATGGCGCTCAGCAGCGTCAGCGTGGTCAGCAACGCGCTGCTGCTGCAGCGCGACGGTAGATCAAGGCGCACGCGCGCATGAACATCGGCCAAGCCGCGGCCCTGGCCGGTCTGTCGACCAAGATGGTGCGACACTACGAAGGTCTCGGCTTGCTGACCCAGGTGGCGCGCAGCGACGCGGGCTACCGGCAGTACGGCATGGCCGAGGTGCATACCTTGCGTTTCATCCGTCGTGGTCGTGAACTGGGGTTCTCGATGGCCGAGATCGGCGAACTGCTCGAGCTGTGGCAGGACCGGGGTCGCGCCAGCGCCGACGTGAAACACATCGCGCAGGTGCATGTGGCCGATCTCGATCGACGGATTGCCGAGATGACGAGCATGAAGCGTTCGCTCGAAGCGCTGGTGCAGTGCTGCCAGGGCAACGACCGACCCGACTGTCCCATCCTCGACGAACTGGCCGATGCCGAAGCCACGGCGCCTGGGCAGACCGGCGTCAGCGAGAAGACCGTGCATGACCCGCGTCCCGCGCAGGGACGCGGCACGCAGGTCAGCAAGGCCAGCAAGTCCAGCACCAGGGGCAAACCGCCATGAGCATCGAAGCCACGTCAGCTCACATCGTCACCATCCGCCGTCAGGGGGTGGTCGAGGGATACCAGCTGCGCATCAACGGTGGCGGCCCGGGGCTGTCGAAGTTCTTCGCCGCGCGCAAGCTCGGTGGTGCCGACAAGGCGCTGCGCGCCGCACGCCGTACGGCCCGTGAGATGGGGCTGCCCAAGACACGCAAGCGCGGCGGCAGCCTGCCCGGCCGCCTGCTCAGCACCAGCCGCACCCCGGCAGCCGGGATTCGCTTCGAGTGGACGCGCTTTGCACTCAGCACCGTGCTCTATGTGGTGGCCACCTGGCGCGGCAAGAAGGGCAGGGCGTCGAGCACCCGCTACTCGGTCGACCGTCACGGCGTGGAGCAGGCGCTCGACCTGGCGATTGAGAAGCGCACCAGCTGCGGCGCGCCGATGCCCGACCGCGCGGCGCTGCTCAAGGCCTTGCGCAAGGTGTATCGGGTCGGGCCCGATCCGGCGCCGTAGCCGCCCCCTGGCGCCGCCGGCCCGGCAGCGGCAAGGGATGCGGGCGCTTGCAACGTCGCGCAGGCGGCAGAATGGCCCGATGCCTGGATCGACCTTCATCGCGTTCGTGCGCCAACATCTGCTGCCTTGCCGTGCCGCCCTGGTGCTGCTGCTGATCTCATGGCTGTCGGCCTGCGGGGGTGGCGGCGACGCCCCTGTCGTCGTGGTCGAGCCCGACGGCCCCGGCCGCACGCTGGGTGTCGAGCGGCTGCAGCAGATCAGCGCCGCCGACATGCGCAGCGCGTTGGCCGCCGCCGGCGCCAAGGCACCACCGCTGCAGGTGCGTTACGACGTCGTCAGCTACCGCATCGAGTACCTCACGCTCGACGGCAACGGCAATCAGGTGCGCGCGTCGGGCCTGCTGGCGGTGCCGGTCAAGCCCGCGAGCCGGCGCAGCCCGATGCTCAGCTACCAGCACGGCACGATCTTTCTGGATGCGGAGGCGCCCAGCAATGCCATCGCGCCCGGCGAGCCGCCGCTGCTGCTGGCCGCCGCCGGCTACCTGGTGGTGGCCGCCGACTACGTGGGGTATGGCGTCAGCAAGGGCGTGCCGCATCCGTACCTGTTGTCGGCGCCCACGGCGTCGTCGGTGCTGGACCTGCTGACCGCGGCGCGCAACTGGCGCTTGCGCAATGGCGTGGCCGGCAACGGGCAGCTGTTCCTGGTCGGCTATTCAGAAGGCGGCTACGCCACGCTGGCCGCCCACCGCGCGATCGAAGCCGGCGCCGGTGCGCTGCGCGATGAACTGGTCAGCGTGGTGCCGGGCGCCGGGCCCTACGACCTGGCGGCCACGCTCGACGCGCTGCTGGAACTGGTGCGCAAGCAGAACCCGGTGCTGGCGGCCCTGGTCGACCCGGGCTTTCTGCGCCGCCTGGGCGGCACCATTCGAGACGAGGTGCGACGTGCGCTGGTGCGCGCCTTGCTGCCAGGGGACGCCGATGTCGCCTTCGACACGCGCTTCATCGACCCCTACCTGGCCGACGACCGCGACCTGATCGAGCGCCAGAGCAACGTGTACGACTGGAAGCCGATCACCCGATTGCGCTTGTTTCATGGACGTGACGACCGCACCGTGCCCTACATCAGCGCCACGCGCACGCTGCAGGCGATGCAGTTGCGCGGCGCCACCGATGTCAGCCTGACCGACTGCACGGCGGTGCCGGCCGGGCACCTGGAATGCGTGCCGGAATACTTCGGCTTCGTGCTGGGCGTGCTGGGGCAGCAGGCGCGCGACCTCTAGGCAACGCCGTCCGTCGCACGCCTAGGCCATCACCATGCCACCGTCGAGCGGCAGCGACTGGCTGGTCATGCCGGCGCTTTCGCCCGATCCCAGGTTGCGGGCCTTGTAGGCGCTCTGGTTCAGCGAGCCCGTTTGCCAGCGGTGGCCGCGATGTTGACCGCTCTGCCGCGGCCGACCCTGTGCATGGTCCGCAGCACCGCCTGCAGCACGGGGAAGGCGCCGCAGACGTTGACCTGCAGGACGCGACCGAAGTCCTGGGGTTCGATGTCGATAAATCGTGCGGCGTGGTAGACGCCGGCGTTATTGACCAGGATGTTGATCCCGCCCATCAACGCCATTGCGCGTTCGACCATGGCCTGAGCGGCACCGCGGTCACGCACGTCGCAGGGCTGCTGCACAGGGGCCTGTCCAGCGGCCACCTGCACCGGCGCCTGCGTCAGCTGTAGGGCGTCGAGCCGGGGCGCGACCAGAAAGACGTCGGCGCCTTCGGCGGCGTGGGCTTGCTCAATCGCGCGAGCGATGCGGTGGCTGGCGCCGGTGATCTGGGCCTTGCGGCCGGCCAGACGACCGGCGTGTTCGACAGGGGCGCAGAGCTCATGGCCTGCCCATTCGATCGGCCGCCAAGGTCACCGACCTGGGTACGAGTTGTAGCACTCGAGGGACGCCGCGCCAGCCGGATCAGCTTGACGGAATTCAATACGTGGAATAATATCCCACTCACTTTTCACCGCTGCGGGAACGCCCATGTCATTTCCTCGTCCCCCCATCCCAACGCAGTCGCGGCCGCCGCGGCTGCTGGCCGCAGCCCTGTTGTCGGCCGCGTTGCTTGCCACGGTGTTTCTGGCCGCATGCGGTGGAGGCGGCGGCAGCCCCGCGCCGGCACCGGTAGCGAGCAACGACGCCGCCATCGCCACCGCCCAGTCGGGCGAGGTGCTGGCTTACGTCAGGCGCAAGTTGCAGGCACGCGGCCCGCAAGGTCCGGGCATGGGCGCTGACATGCCCTTGTGGCTGGACACGGTGGTCACTGCCACCGGCAGTGTGTCGCGCTCGGGCACCGTGGTGCAAGAGGCCGGTATCGACGAGGACGACCTGATCAAGACCGACGGCCGGCGCATCTACACGCTGCAGCCGCTGCCGGGCGGCGGCGAGCGCAAGGACGCCTTTGCGCAGCTGGGCGTTTACACGCTGGACGCCGCCGGCCGGCCTCAGCCCAGCGGCATGCTGCCGCTGGTCAACGCCGCTGCGGGCCGGACCCTGACGCGCGGCATGCAACTGGCCGACGGGCTGCCGCGGCTGGCGGTGCTGGCCGAAAGCGCCGACGACATCATGAGCTGGCCCGACTGCCCGCCCGACATGGCGTGCATCACGTCGCTGCTGGCCTATCAGCCGACCTCGCCGCGTGTGCACCTGCAGCTGCTGGACCTGACCCGCGCCGATCAGCCCGGCACGCCCGAGCGGCTGCAGATCGACGGCCGCCTGGTCGGCAGCCGACAGATCGGCAGCATGCTCTACGTGGTGGCGTCGCACACGCCCAGTTTTGCGTTCGACCGGCTGCCCGCGACCGCCAGTGACGCCGAACGGGCGGCGGCGCTGGCCCGGCTGCAGGTGGCCGACGTGCTGCCGCAGATCAGCATCAACGGCGGCCCGCGCCTGCCGCTGGTCGGCGAGACCGACTGCTGGCTTCAGAGTGCCAATGCGTCCACCGCATTGGCCGTGACCACCATCACCGCCATCGATCTGGCGTCGCCCACCTGGGCGCGCAGCAGCCGTTGCTTCGTCGGTGGCACCGAGGCGCTGTACATGTCGACCGCCAGCCTCTACCTGGCCACCTCGCGCCAGGACGTGCAGACGCTGCAGGGCCGGCTGCTGTTCGCGCCCGAGGCGCGCACCGACATCCACAAGTTCAACGTCAGCGGCGCCAGCGTGTCGTACCGCGGGTCGGGCAGCGTCAATGGCCATCTGGGCTGGGACCGCGAAAAAACCTCGTACCGGATGAGCGAGCACTTGGGTGATCTGCGTGTGCTCAGCTTCACCGGCCGCAGCGGTTGG